>Ga0208795_1000812_pt1 | contig 14864 bp, 18 predicted proteins | sample CB_VirMetaG_6_FD_184541 | JGI IMG/M metagenome (GOLD analysis project Ga0208795, IMG submission 184541) | Freshwater to marine saline gradient viral communities from Chesapeake Bay - CB_1508_2 Viral MetaG (SPAdes) (version 4) | ecosystem: Environmental > Aquatic > Marine > Coastal | place: USA... | reverse complement strand
GAAAACAAGTCCAAACATGGACTGATGATAAGCCAGAATAGAGACATTTAGTTGTAAGTATGGTATAATAAAGACATATGGATAATTCTGATAAACAAATAAAAAGCAGTCATCCGAGTGATACTAAACCTTGGCTCTTTAAACCAGGACAATCTGGTAATCCAGCGGGTAGACCAAAAGGTAAGACTCTTAAGGAATACAGTCGTGACTACTTAGCAGGTATGACAGATGAAGAACGTATGGAGTTTATGGGAGGACTATCTAAGGAGGTTATTTGGAAGATGGCAGAAGGTAACCCTGATAATAAGTCAGATGTTACCTCAGACGGTAAGGCGATTAACTTCATCTTGAACGATGACCTAAACACTACAGATGAAATTTCACCCGACACAAAAGAAAGTAGCTCAGAGTAAGAAACGTTTTAAGGTTCTCAACTGTGGACGTGGTTGGGGTAAGACTGAATATGCTGTTGAGGTAGCTGTACATAAAGCCCTAGCGAAGAAAGGTCGCAGGGTTCTTTATGTTGCACCTACTATCCAACAAGCTAGGGACATTAGTTGGTCAAGGTTTAAGGAGAGATGTTTACCTATAACTATTAAGGCTAAAGAGTCACCAAGTTTAGAGATTACTGTAAACACTATAGATGACGGAGAATCTACTATTGTTCTTCGTGGTTGGGAAGCTGTTGAAACACTACGAGGACAGGAGTTTGACTATATTGTATTAGATGAGGTTGCTTCAATGAGAAACTTCTGGGTAGGTTGGCAAGAGGTATTACTACCTACATTCCGTATGTCAAGAGGGGGGGCATTGTTCATTAGTACCCCTAAGGGATTCAATCACTTCTATGATCTATACAACCAACAAGGGAAAGATTGGGAGTCATTTACCTTTACTACCTATGATAATCCATTCATTAACCCTGATGAGATAGCAGATGCTAAGGAGTCATCAACTGAGGATAAATTCGCCCAAGAGTATATGGCTGACTTCCGTAAACAGGAAGGATTGGTATACAAAGAGTTCAATCGTGTTGCTCACACCTATGAAGAATTACCAGATGTTAAGTTCGTTGAAATGTGTATGCCTATTGACTTTGGTTATAGACACCCTTGTGCAGCCTTAACTGTTCAAGTGGACTCAGATGGTAACTACTATGTAGATGATGAATGGTACAAAACAGAGAAGACAGAGGATGAGATAGCTGATTATGCCTTATCACAACGCCCTAATAAGGTATATCCTGATCCAGAGAATCAATCAGCGATTGAGGTATTAAGGCGGAAAGGATTAAATGTTCGTGAGGTGGTTAAGGGTAAAGGTAGTGTTCAAACAGGTATAGGGCTTGTTAGAGAGGCATTCTTATCGGGTCGTTTGACAATCAATAAAGCATGTGTTAACCTTATATCAGAGCTAGAGACATATCATTATCCTGAATCGAACTCAAAAGGTATTCTTAATGAGAATCCAGAGAAGGTGGATGATGATGCTCTAGATGCTCTACGTTACTTCATCATGAGTCATACACCACCAAAGGTATTTACTAAGTTAGATAGAATGAAATTCAATGCAAAACGAAGACAAAAACAACAAAACCAGGCTCGGTAGTATGGATGATGCCTTAGATGTAGTTCTATTTGGTCCTGAAACCTTAGAACAAGCTAAGTTCGAGCAATTAGTAAAAAGACGTAGAAGTAAGAAAAAGAATCATGCTAAATAAATGCCAAGGTTGCAATAAGCAACGAGAATTAAAAGAAATAGAGAACAAGTTTGACCCTAAGAGGGTAATGTTACCTGATGTAATACATGCTTGTGATGAGTGTTATATGGTATTTGAAGCAACTAATAAGTCAGTTGATTCACTTACAGCTAGTCAAGAGAGGTTAGAAGAAACATACAAGGAGTGTGGAATAGAGAGATAATAAGCCATTATAAACAATGGTTTTTCTTATATGTCAAGATGTTGACAAAAAGTATGGTATAATGTATACATATGAACATATTTGATATTAGCAAGCAACTGTCAGAGAATTATAATTCAACAGTTGAAATTGCAGAAGGTTTAGAGTATTCCTTGAAAGATACTAACAAACAGATTGACTATATAGCCAACTCTAAGTACCTATCAGGTAACTTAGATGAATTTGGACGAGAAAAGCCTTATTATAACATTGCTAATTATCGCCATAATGTAGCTGTTAGAGCAACAGACTTTGACACTAAAGACGTTACAATCGTTTCTGAAACACGAGACTATGTCCGTTCTTTATTAATTGGTAAGAAGGTACGGCAATGGATGAAAGACAAGGTATTTGCTAAAGACCTCAACCGTATGGGAGAGAAACGACCTAAATATGGGTGGATTCTAGTTAAAAAGGTAATGGAAGATGGAGAACTAGACATTCAAATCGTTAAGCACTCTAATGCTATTGTAGATCAAACAGATGTATTTCGTTCACCTATTAAAGAACTACACCCAGCTATGACACGAGCTGAACTTGTGGCGAAGAAAGGTATCTGGAATGATGAAGCTATTGATAGACTTCTAGCTAGAGACGTTGATGAGTACGAGATTTGTGAGATTACAGGTGAAATGCCTGATTCAGTAATGGATGACGGTGATGAAAATACCTTCTCAATGTATCGTTTCTTCATTTGTGAAGACTCTAAGAGTGAAGACGGAGAGATTCTCTTTCAAGAAACACTTAAAGAGGGTACTACTATTGAAGATTACTACATGTTCTGCGGATGGGCAGAGCAAGACGGAAGACTACCTCGAGGAGTATTTGAGGATATGTTTGAAGCACAGACGGGAACTAATGAAACTAAGCTATTAGAACGTGATGCTGTTATTATGGCATCTAAGACAGGTTTCTGGACTGACGGGGAAACTATTGAGAACAACATAATCACAGACCTAGACAATGGGTTCATTCTTAAACTTGACAAAGGGGAAACATTCAGTCAAGTAAACACTATGACTAATGCGTTACCTGCATTTGATCGGCTTAAAGATGACTGGGATACACAAGCAGAGAAGGTAACATCTACATTTGATGCTTTAACTGGGGAAACACTACCGTCAGGGACACCTTTCCGTTCAGTTGCTATTCAAAACCAAGAAGCAAGTTCATTGTTTATCTATCGGCGTGAGGAAATGGGTATTTTCTTGACAGAACTATTTAATAATTGGATAATCCCTGATATTATTAAGGATATTAATCGTGAATGGATACTATCAGCAGAGTTCTCAGCAGATGAACTAGCTAAAATTGATGAACGATTTGGTATTTACAAAGCTAATGAGGTTATTAAGGATAAATTAATGAATCTTGAATTAGATGTAGACTTTACAGCAGAGAAATACGAAGAGTCTATCCAGTCTTATGTAGAACTTCTACAAGAGACAGATAATACACGTTTCCTAGAAGTACCAAAGGGTTATTTTAAAGACTTCAAGTTCAAGGTATCAGTTATTACTACTAACGAACAACGTAATAAAGCAGCAACACTTGAATCACTAAGCAACATACTAGGACAAGTGTCAAGTACATTCGATCCTAATACAGGAACATTTGCAATGTTGGAAAATCCAGCGCTTGCATCTATCTTCTCTCAAGCGGTTGAGCTATCAGGGGCAGGTATAAGCCCTGTAACTTTGAACAAGCTACAATCATCCCAAGGAACGCCTAACATAGCACCACAGCAAGCACAGAGCCAACCAGAGGGTATTACAGAGGAGACTGGGTCTCAAGCGGAAGGAGTAAACTAATATGAAACTACTAAGCAAATTCTATGCTGACTTTCAGGTTAAAGCGGAAGTTAAAGCATACTTAATTCAATACCTAGAGAAGTTAGCTGTTGAGAAGGCTTTTAGTGGTGAGTCAACTGTTGGTATTATGGAAGCTAAAGACATTATTGATTCAGCTTTCAAGAATTTAGACCGACAATTCGAGGAAAAGACAAGAAAAGTACCACAAAGTAATAAATAGTCAATACCAATATGGTATAATAATACTATGCCTATACGGTATTCCGAACATTAACCGACCAGATATAAATGATTATTCCTAATACGGAACGTTAACCGACCATAAATAACGCTTAAACAACATGTCAGATATTAACGACACAGAATTTAACGGTGAAGGAAACACCGACCAAGAAAATGAAGTAGTAGCCGAAGCAGTTGAGGAAAAGGAAACCCCAAACGCAGAAAGCACTAAGATTGCAGCTATCCTTGAACGAAAGAACAAGAAAATTGCCGAATTAGAGGCACAAGTAGCTGGATCACAGACAGTAGCTCCTCAAAAGGAGGAAGTTACACAAACAGGACTATCTCGTGACGAGGCAATCCTATTTGCAAAGGGATTAACAGAGGAGGAAGTAGAAAAGGCATCTAAAATCGCTCAGATTGAAGGTGTAACCCTTACAGAAGCGGTAAATAATGAAATGTTTATAGCCTGGAAAACAGCTAAAAAACAAGCCGAGAAGTCTGCCCAAGCTGGGTTAGGTACTTCTAAAGGCTCACCAAAAGTTCCAGAGAAGAAAGATTTCTCAACACCAGGGCTTACCAAGGAAGAACACTTAGAACTCTTTAAAAACAGAAATAAATAGGTTGCCTGTTGCCAGATGGTTTGATTATCATATTATTACCATTAATTATTTAACAAACACATGGCATTAGGAACAGACCACTTTGTTGCTGCAGATTTAGCAGCATCAATCGGAGAAGTATGGGGATCAAAGATCAACGACTTTTACCGATCAAAATTAGTAGCAGCATCATTTTTTACAGACCGTTCAAGTGATGTAGTAGCAGGAGGAGATATTATTCATACACCAGTTATCGTAGAACTTGCAGCATCTGCTAAAGCAGCTCAAACTCAAGTAGTACTAGCAGATAACGCACAGACTTCAGTTGATCTTACAATCGCAACACACAACCACGTTGCATTCATGATTGAAGACAAAGAAGCAGCACAAGTAATGCGACAGTACAAAACTCAAGAAACTTACATGAAGAACGCAGCTTACACAGTTGCTAAGGCTCTTGACTCAAGTATTACAGCTCTATTCGTAGGATTTACTGCAGTAGCAGGTACTACAGGTACAGCACTAGCAGACGCAGATGTACTATCAGCGATCACACAGTACACAGGTAATGACGGAGATTTAGATGAAGCAGCTTGGATTCTAAACCCGAAAACTATCTGGTCAGATTTGATGGCTATTGATAAGTTCTCATTAGTACAAAATACTAACGGAGCAGACCCAGTATTGAAAGGAGCTATCGGAAGTCTTTATGGACGACCAGTTCTATCATCTACTAACGTAGTTACAGATGGTACAGATTACCACGGATTCTTCGGAAACCCAGATGCAATTCACTTTGCAACTGCAGCTCTACCAGGAGCTAAAGATTCAATGGGAGTACGTCTACAAGCAGAATACAAACTAGAATGGCTAGGAGTATTAGTTGTAGCAGACATGCTATCAGGAGTAATCGAAAACCGAGAAGCAGCAGGAGTAGAAATTCTCTCAGTTGACTAATCGTATTAACAATTAATTTGTTACTTCGCCCTACCACTTCAAGTCGGTTAGGGCGAATGACTTGAAAACAAATAACATATGAAAAGAAACACAATGATTTCAACAAATTTGGAACATAAAACTAAACTAATTGACCCACGTTCAGGTAGGGTATTAAAAGAAGGCTCAACACCAATGGCAACAGTTGGAGAGTTTAAATTAAACCCAACGCCACAAGTTCCTGAAATGTCAAGGGAAGACTTAAAAGCAGAATTAAAAGCAGAGATTTTAGCAGAACTAAAAGATAAATAATTATGACAACACGATATATAGAACTAGACAACAAAGAACTTGAAGAATTAGTTATCAAAAAAGGGGAGATAGTAGCCAAAGGACGAGAACACTATAAAGAAATTGAAAAGTTAACAGAGGTTGGAACTGAAATTGGAGTAGAACGTAATAACATTGTTTCAAAGATTATTGACTTAACAGCTAAAGAATTGGCAGATAAAGAACTTGGAGAATTTGATGTAGCTATGACTACTGATATTCATAATGGAGTATTACGAGTTTCTATTGTAGACCAATTGGCTCAATTCAAAGAGAACACTCGATTACAGAAGAACAAAGCAGAACGTAGAGAGAAAGGAGAGCTTACACCTCAAGAAATCATTGAGGAAAAGCAACAAAAGTTATTGAATAAGATTAAATTATTAGAAGAAGACCAGTTAGGGGAAACATTAGATTCATTATTAAAAGTATTCAAATAATATGTATAAAGTTCAACTAAGAGATTTAAGAGTCAAGGAATTTGATAATAAAGAGCAAGCTGAAAAGTATGCAGAAGCTAGCGGTGGAAAGGTGGTAGATGAAATAAGACTACCTAAACCACTACGAAAACTTAAACAATTTTGGGAAAGAACCTAGTAATAGGTCTTTTTTTATACAACAAATAAGCTATAAAATCAAGCAATATGGTATAATGTATATATATGCAATTTTCTGACACCACCAATAAAAACGGTATTTTACAAAAATGTGAGTTCTATGTGTTTGGTAACACTGACGGAGCTATCACAGATAATAGTACACTTAAAAGTGTATTTACAGGCTTAGTCAATGATGCACAAGACTCTATAGTCTCAGATATTCTTGATTCTGACACTAGATGGCAGTGGGATGACACCAATCGCACTGATTTTCCTATTGGAATGAACACATTAGTAGATGGACAACGTGATTACACACTTGAAGTAGACCATTTGAAGATTTTGAGTGTAGAAGTTAAGGACGCAACAGGGCAATACTATAAATTAGAGCCTATTGACCTACAGGACTTGCGAGAAAAGGACATTACACCTACAGAGTTCTATAAAACTAATGGATTACCTCAATTTTACGATAAGATTGCTAACTCTATTTTGTTATACCCACAACCAGATGTAGCAGGTGGGGTAGTAACAGCAGATAACGGATTAAAGGTTCACTTCCAGCGAGGAGCAGAATACTTTACAGCTTCAGATACTACACGAGTACCAGGGTTTGCTAGTCTTTATCACAAGTTAGTACCTCTATTAGCATCGTTTGATTATGCACTAGCTAATGACATGATTGATAAAGCTAACTTATTGAATGGTCGTATTCAAGAGGAACGAAGAAACCTTAAAAACTTCTTCTCAAAACGAGATAAGGATCGTAAACCTCGTATTACTATGAAGACTAAGAACGCTAAATAATATGACTTGGGACTTACTAGAAAAATCAGGATTCACGAGTGGTGGATGGGATTATAATGAACCAAACATGGCCTATAATCAAGACATAGACATAGATACATCAGCAAGCGTAACTTACAACTCTCTGGGTACATCAGGTACATGGAGCAACCTAACAAAGAATTAATATGGCAACAAATTTTCCAACAACTTTAGATACACTAACGAATCCAACCGCTACTGATAAGGTATCGGTAGTTTCTCATGCAGACCAGCACATTGATGCTAATGACGCAATAGAGGCACTTGAGGCTAAGGTAGGTGCAGATGGCTCTGCTGTAACCACAACACATGATTACAAACTGTCAAATGTAGCAGGTAGCGATAAGGCAGTATCCTTGACAGGTGCAGAGACACTTACCAATAAGACATTGACTACACCAGTAATCTCTACTATTTCAAATACTGGTACGGTAACATTACCAACAACAACAGACACTCTTGTTGGTAGAGATACAACAGATACACTTAATAACAAGACATTAACATCACCAACTATTAACTCAGGTACACTGTCAGCCCCAGTATTAAATGGAAGTATCACAGGTACAGGAGTATTAGATGAGGACAATATGTCATCAGATAGTGCAACATCACTTGCTACTCAACAGTCTATTAAGGCTTATGTAGATAATGCAGTAATTTCAGGTCAGCCCGAGTCTTGGAGTCCATGGAATATGAAGTCAGCATCTACAGGGGTAAACTACACAGATGAATTTTATCGACACGGAAACCCAGGAGGTGGTGGATTCTTTATTGTAACCACTAACTCAGGAGGTTTAATGAATGATATAGATATAAGCTCATCTACCTGGGCAGACGCAGATTCAGAAGATGGAGGTTGGGTTATCTTAAATAATTACATGTACGGTTTACTTGAAGATAGTGGAACTTCACCTGACACATTTAGAGTTTACCGATATAGTATCTCAAACATTACCGCTGCAGGAACACTTATGACCTTCTCTGGGGCTACTACCCTAGCTCAATCAGATAGTGCTATCGTTATGACATCTGATGGAACAAACTTTTACTTTAGTTTTGAAGCTGGTAATTCTGCAAATCAGTATGTCCTTGCAAAGTACACGCTATCAGGGACAACACTTACCTATGATTCAAGTATTACACTGTCTGATTCAGCGACATTTAACGGTGGATATACAGTAGATGGAAATACTGGTGATATTTACACCCTTAATTCAGGTGTTATTAAAAGATATAACTCATCAGGAACCTTACAAGAAACTTCTGCGGCGACAAATATTTCTAAATTTCTTAATTTCTCTCAAACCTTATACGTTGGTAATATATCAAACGATATATACAGTAAACTACTCTAATATGACACCAGAACAGTTACAACAATTTAATCAACTAGTATCAGATATAAAAGAACTAAAGATTAGTTTAAGTAATAATGCTTACGAGAACCTTATTAATGAATTGATTAAAACAAAAACCACCCAAGATGAACGTTCGACAGAGACTGGTGATATAACCAGAACAACTTCAATTGGTGATAGTGGTGGTACTGTTCTTGGTTTTGACTTTCCAGATGAATGGTTGCAACTAAGATATAAAGGAGAACTAATAAGAATTCCAGTATACAAAGAAAGTCGGTTCGTTTAAAACATTATGACAGCAATAATCCCAAAAAATACAATACTACAACAAAACGGTAACAGTGATATGCTTGGAGATATTATTGAATCATTTAATATTGACTTAACATCAAACTATGGCTCAATAAAAACCACAGGAATGAAGGAGGTTATTAACTCATCGGATTCGACAGATATTGGCGTACCTGTCGCTTTTGCATTTTTTAATAATAATTATTACTTTGTTACCGATGATTATGTTTATAAAGGGGGGGCAAATTTAGATGATACCTTTACAAAGGAAACAACAGGGGGAGCTCCCACTAATGAAATGTCAGAGGCATTTTCAGATTTAGCACTATTTAATGGTTATCTATATGCTTCTGGTGTAGATGAAGTATTTAAAAAGTCTACTGGTGGAACATGGACAGAACCACTTACCTCAGGAACATTAGAAGATTCACCTCACCTTATGACACCATTCGGGGATAGGTTGTATATCACAAATGATTACACCATTGTTACATCAATAAATACTGGAGACGCACTAGCTACAACAGTTAATAGATTAGACCTCGGACTTAATAGTGAAGAGTGGAGTATTACGATGCTCAAGGCGGCTTCAGATAAATTATGGGTAGGGCTAGTTAATACAGTAAACAGTAAGGGTTTAATGTACACGTGGGACGGTGCAACAACAAACACACCTACGAGCAGATACGAACTAGATTCAGGTGTAGTTGCTGGGGAAATATTAAATAACACACCATACTTCCTAGATGTAAACGGTAGACTTATGGTATTCAATGGTTCGGGATTTTCAGAGACTGCAAGTTTATACAAAAAGACTCCTTATATTTTCCAGAGTGCGAATGAGGAAAATAACCTAAGATTTATACACCCAAACGGTATAACGGTTACTGATTCAGGAACTATACTAATGTTAATTTCTAATGAGACAGATAGTCAATCAGGAGATACTTACGAAGACACCATACCATCTGGAGTATATGAATATGATCCAAATATCGGACTGTATCATAAATATTCATTATCATATTCACCCGTGGGCGGTACGTCAGTTACAAATTACGGACAGCAAAGAATAAAGGGTGATGGTGTTGGGGCATTGTTATTCAGCAGGCCGCAAACCCCGACTACTACCAATAACGGAATACTAATTGGAGGTGCTGAATACTATACAGATGCAACCACAACACAATACGGTGTATTCTGCGATGATACCTTTGATACTACCCAAAAATGGGGATACTTCATAACATCTAAGATATTCTCATCAAGCATAGAGGATACGTGGAAAAAAGCATATATCGTATATGAAGACTTACTTAATGTCACAGATAAGATAATTGTCAAGTATCGTACAAAGAATGATATTGCCACAGAATCAACTATTACATGGGTTGACACCAGCTCATTTACAACTACTACAGACGTTTCAAGTTATGTGGCAGGTGATGAGGTACAAGTAGTACAGGGTACAGGGAGTGGAAAATCTGCTCATATAAGCTCGATTACCGAATCAGGTGGAACATATACGGTAGTACTAGATGACACATTCACTGGGGTTACTGGTACAGCAATTGTATTGTTCTCTAAATGGATTAAGGCAGGAACAATTACTGATGCAAATCCGAAAAAATGGCAAGCTCTAACCTTCCCAACAGGTAATACTTCGCCGTACATACAAATTAAGGTATGTATGCAATTCACAGGTAAGAATGAGGTATATAAAATGAGGGTAATCAGTAACTCTAATGTAAACGAATAATATGGAAAACGAAACAACACAAGGGACTTTGATCCCAGAATCACAACGAGAAGAAGCACGTACTGTACTTGATAGAGCACAGTCGGCTCTTGATCGTTCACGGGCGGGTACTATCTCAGCTCCAAGTATTGAAAGTGCTAGTCGTTTGAATATTCCAGAAGTTCCTAAACCAGCAGTTTCTAATAAGATTATTGCTGATACTCCAATCCCTGCCGAAGAAGTAGAGGTTGCACCACAAGACAAAACTATATCAAGTGATGCAGAAGAATTACGAAACACCTTGGCTTCACGTCAGGATATTCTAAGTGAGTTAGGATTAGATGATATTAAGGACTCATTCGAACAACTTCTCCAAAAAGGAGCTTTCACTCAGCAAGCAGAAGATGAAGCTGGTATTGATGATAAGACTACCTCATTAAATGAGATTAATTCACAACTACGTGAAACAGACCTTAAATTTAAGCGAGAACGAGAGCTTATCGAAGATGCACCAGGACTTACAGCTGCACAAAAGAGTGCTAGGTTAGGAGATGTTAGCCGTAAACAAGCACGAGAACTAGCTGACCTATCTATCATTAGTGCTACTAGACGTGATGACTTGACTACAGCTCAAGCGTTGGTAGACAGAAAGGTAGAACTTACCTTTGAACCTATACAGCAAAAATTACAATTCCAACAGTTCTTATTTAACGAGAATAAGGAACTCTTTACTCTAGCTGAACAACGTCAATTTGATAAGAATGTTAAAAAAGAAGATGCTAAAATAGCTAAAGAGAAAGAAGAAATGAAAACATTAGAAGATACTAAATTAGATCTAGCTATGACTTCCAAAGAAAAAGGAGGAAGTAACGCAGAAATCTCTGCCATTATGCAGTCTGGTTCTGTAGAGGATGCTATTAAAGCAGCGAATTCAATAAGAGAAAAAGCTACAGGTGTTAGTGTTGGTACGGGTACAGTTTATATAGACAATGAAACTGGACTACCTATAACAAAATTAGACCCACAACAAGTTTCAGCCATGATTTCGACAACAGCAAACCTGGAAACAACTGTTGCTGGGAAAAAAGCAGTACAGGCTCAATTAGAAGGATTTATAAAAAATGGAGATTATGCTTCTGCATATAACCAGATTGCAAATACTGTGGCAAATGGATTACCAGCAGAAAACTCTAATCGTTTCCAATCTGCTCGTATTGATATTGAGGTATTGGGCGGATTAAAATCAGCTGTGCAAGCGTTTGCGGACGCGGGGGGAGATACTGGGTTACTAACTGGTAAGGCAGAAGAAATTAATAGGAAGCTAGGTAGAGTAACAGACCCAGCATTAACGGAACTAGCGGTACAACTACAAAGAGAATTTCAAACATATCGTAATGTTATGACTGGTGCAGCATTTACTCCTGAAGAATCACGTGAGTACGCATCTGTAAACCCTACAACAGGTAAAAGTATTGACCTGAACTTGTCAGTAATAAATGGTGCATTAAATCAATTAGATAACCGTGTTACAGGTACTATAAATGCAGTTGTGCCACAAGCAGGACAATTAAGAGATATATTAAATGCTCCCAAAGAAGTACAACAAAATAAAGAACAATTAAAAAAACAAGTAAATGATATATACATATCAAAACCACAAGCACGCTCTATTATAGATAGTTTATTCAATAATGGAGAAGATGATGGGGACGTACTCGAATACCTTAGAATTAAGGGAATAATCTAATATTATTATGGCATTAACACAAGAACAAATTAGAAAGTTTGATGAATTGACAGGATTAGATAAAACATCAGTACAAAAGAGTAGAGTTGATGAACTTCGCTCTCTTATTCCTGTAGAAAAAACAGCAGGTGAAAAAGCTATTGGAGTAGCAGAAAAAGTGCTTGACTTTACAGGTGGAAAAGAAGTATCACAGGGACTTGGTCAGGCAGGGGCATTAAGGAGTACATCTAGGTCAATAGAAGAAACACAAAAACTTCAATTTGAAACACAAGGTAAGATTATTGAACTATTAAAAGAAAAGGCGAAATTAGGTGAAGATACTACTGAAATAGAGAACCTACTAAGAAGTGTGACTGCTGACATTCAAGCTACGGGACAGGGTGCAGAAAAACTACTTAATCCAAATGAATTAAGTAATAAACAAGTTATAGGTGATGCACTACAACTAGCAACAACAGCAGGTGGAGCTAAGGTAGCAGGAGCTGTAGCAGGTAAAACAGTCCAAGCATCAGGTATTGGGGCAGGAATATTGCAAGGTGCTAAAACAGGAGCAATAAGTGGAACTGCACTGGGTGGATTAACTGGAGTATCACAAGGACTTCAAGATGATAAATCTGGTAAAGAGATTGTTGGAGAAGGATTGAAAGGAGCTGGTACAGGATTAATAACTGGTGGAATCCTTGGTGGAGCTATTGGGGGGGTAGCAGGTGGAATCAAGAGTGCTGCAACAAGAAAGCAAGATAAACTTACATCATTTGTAGATGATTTAGTATCACCTAAACAAACGACAAAGGTTAAAGAACAAGCATTTAGAGAGGGTAGAGTTACAGAACAAGGGCTACTAAAAGCAGGAAAGATAACTCCATCTAAAAGGGATAAACAGTTAGCAGAGGCAGTAATAGAATTTGTAGACCCAAAGAAATCAGCAGGACAAAATTTAAACATTATTGACGATAAGTTAGGAGAAATTAATACAGGTGTTAAGGCTTATGTCAAGGCAAATAAAGTACCTTTTAATACTAAACAAGTAGAATCACAACTTAATTCAGGTAGAGATGATTTGAATTTGATATTTGCTTCAGATAAAAACGCAGAGAAAACTTATAACGCAGTAGTTAAAGAGTTTATGAAGAACATTAAAGGTAAGGACACAGCAGGATTGTTTGAAGCAAGACAGAGTTTTGATAAAATCCCAGCAGTTAAAAAACTCTTAGATTCTCAAGGATTAGGAGAAAATGTTAAAAAAGAAATTGTACTAACTGTTCGTGATAGAGCTAATAGATACACAGCAAGTTTACTGCCAGAAGGTAATAAATTTAGAGATACACTACTTAGGGAAAGTAAAATGATTGAGGTTATTCAAAATATTGCAGAAAAACATGCAAAAGAAATAGGAAAAAACCGACTACAATCGTTAGCAGGGAAATATCCAGTATTGAAACTAATTGCTGCAGGTATAGCAGGGGGAGCAAGTGTTGGAGTAGGGGGAGCTTTGATTGGGTCTACTGACTAAGGTACTCAAAAAAGAACCAGTATAGTAAACCTACAAAACCACCTAATAACATTAATTTAATCATATACCACATTATATACATATAATAAGGTTATAGTCAATAGTAAATAGTCCAGACAACATATAAACTGTGTTGTCAAGACTGTGTATTACAGTAAAATTATGAAACTAAACGATAGACAAAAGAAAATAGCTCAATTAAAAGACTCGGGGGATCTCATGTTATTCAAGGAGATTGAAGGCGTAAAGAAGGAGGTTGAGGAGGTGGAAAAAAAGATACCTGACTTATATAAAGTTCTTTCGTCTGTTAAAGGTAAGCAAGGCGATAAGGGGGATAAGGGAGATGCCGCATATACTCCAATCAAGGGTATTGATTATGTTGATGGGAAAGACGGCTACACCCCAGTTAAGGGAAAAGACTACTTTGATGGAAAAGATGGAAAAGACGGGAGGGATGGAGAAGACTACAAGATAAAAGAATCTGATCTTGTTAAAATATCTGAACTTGTCAATGTTGATATTCCAGAACTGGAAGAGAAGACCGCAGAAGAGATTAGGGAGCTAATTGAGTCCCTGGAGGGTGACGATCGACTTGATGTATCTGCTATCAAGGGAATCAAGGAGATGATTGATAACATACCTACCAAGACCATTATTCAAGGAGGTGGAGGCGGAAGTATAGAAGCCCTTGACAGTGGTACTAAGGTATTGTCTGCTCACAGGGTAAACTTTGGTGATAACTTGACTGTAACAGATGAAGGTGGTCGAATTAGAGTTGACGCTTCAGGTGGTGGAGGAGGAGCTTCACAACTTTCAGACCTTTCAGATGTAAACACATCAACACCAACAGACAAAAATGTACTCGTTGCAGATGGCGTAGATTGGGAAAGTAGAGCATTAGTAGAGGCTGACATTTCAGATTTAG
>Ga0208795_1000806_pt1 | contig 14942 bp, 10 predicted proteins | sample CB_VirMetaG_6_FD_184541 | JGI IMG/M metagenome (GOLD analysis project Ga0208795, IMG submission 184541) | Freshwater to marine saline gradient viral communities from Chesapeake Bay - CB_1508_2 Viral MetaG (SPAdes) (version 4) | ecosystem: Environmental > Aquatic > Marine > Coastal | place: USA... | reverse complement strand
ACTCGGGAGCGTCGTCTTGCTGAATTACTCGGTGGTGCTACACCAACAGTTATGGACGCTGCCGAGGCTGCACAGGAAGAGTTTGACCAGCGCCCTGATACACAGGACGTAAAGCCTGCAGCGGAGTCGCAAAGAATAGCCGAGGCTATAGAAGCTACAACTACAGCCCCAGTTGCAACCAAAGATACAACTAGAGATACAACTACAGATACATCTGCAAGTACGGATGTCGGCTCATCAGGCCGCATAGCCAAGATGCTTGAAGACAGACAGAAGAGTGCCGAATCCGATAAGTGGATGGCACTGGCCCAGACAGGTCTGGCATTGATGGCTTCAAATCAACCAACTCTTGGTGGAGCTATCGGGGAAGCTGGGCTTGCTGGTATCGGCGCACTGCAGCAATCCAGACAGGGCATGCAAGACTTTGAGATGGATATGTTGAAGCTGCAAACTCAAATAGATGCAGCCAACCGCAAGTCTGACAGCAAAGGCGGACTGACCGCAGGTAATATAATTAGTTACGTTGATGACTTAGCAAGACAACAGTCTGATATTCAAGATAAATTAGACGAGCTAGATACTGGCGTCTTCATGGGAACCGAAGAGCAAAAAGAAGCGATTCGCAAACGCTTGCAGACTAATCTCTTCCAAGTTAACTTGGAGCTTTCGACTTATCGAAATGCACTTCGCGGCGGTCAACCAAGTTCTGGGTCAGCATTCGACGTAACAGGTGGAAGCCAAAGCACTGGAAATTGAACTAGAGGTGAGTTATTGTATAGTACAAGCACCACAGTTCAGTAAGGAGAATACTCTTGGGCGTTATTCAACAGCTAGGCGAGTACTCTGGCAATCCTTATTCATTTAAAATAGCTGGAGACACTCCGACTGTCGAAGAGGCTGGGCGTATATCCCAGATATTAAGTCAACAAGAACTTCCTTATCAGCAAAGATACGAAGCTCAGTACGGTGGTATTCGTTCTGTCGCATCAGCCCCAGAAGACACTGATCGCACCGCGTTTGGTCGTGGGTTTGCAAGAGAGCCTTCGCAAAGGCAACGTGGATTTGGTGTAGCTGAACAATATTTGGCTGACACAGCAATCGGTAGGGCATTAGGTCTTGACCCTGAAGCGGGTATAGAGCGTCAAAGATTAGCTGAGGAAGAGCTGGCGAGACTAGAGGCGGAAGACCCGTCCATTGGATTCAGAGACATCACTGGACTAGACACGGCAGCAAGTTTTGCTGGTGAACAATTGGGTAGTGAGGCGCGAGACACCGCCATTCAGTTGGGTGCAACTGCAACTGGTGCTGCCATAGGTTCAGTTGTTCCTGTTGTCGGTACGGCAATAGGTGCAGGCGTTGGTAGGGGTTTGGGTGTTGGGTACACTACAGCACAGGCACTCCCTCAGATGTTTGCTGAAGCCATAGACAAGCAGAAGGAAGCTGGTGGCGACATCAATCTGACTAAGGCCTTGGGTGCCACGGCAGCTAACGCTCTTTCAGAATTTATTGTTGACTACTTTGTCGTTGGCAAGTTCATTCCACCGGGTGTTGACGCAGGTGCTTTAAAACGTGCCGTAGTAGAAGGCGGCAAGACTGCAGGTGTAGAGGGCGCACAAGAAGTATCACAATCCGTAGTTAACAGAGCGCAAGCTGGCCTCGATCTCACATCTGAAGATGCCCTTCTGGAATATGCAGAGGCGTTAGCTGCGGGTTCCGTTGTGGGTGGTACTCTGGGTGGTACTGGTGCGGTTCTGTCTGGTCGTGGAGAGAGTGAAGGCTCTAAAGAACTAAACGAAGACTTGAAAGATATGATCTCCGAGACACGGGATCGATTGGGCTACGCAGATGCTACGAGTAAAGAGCTGACATCAGAGGTTGAGAGGCAAAATGACGAAGCTATTGCCTCTGAAACACCTCAAGTAAAACAGCAAGCAGAAGGTATGGGGATTTCTGAAGTCACAACTGACGAAGAGTTCGAGTCCAGTACCTTTAATAAGGCGCAGTATGATCGCGTGATGCAGCAAATTAAGGCTGACATGGCACGGGAGAAATCTCTGAGCGTCACGGGCATTCAGCAACAAGTTAAAAAAGACCTTCCGGGTACTAAAGTATCTCAGGTTCGGGACATCATGGCTGAGATGGAGTCTCGTGGATACTTGGAGTCTGATCCGCAACAGAGTACAGTAACGGATAGAAAGACTGGGGTCAGATACAAGCCAGCGGCTCAATATCAACCAACCAAAAACATGGTGCCTCAACTGAAGACACCAGATGTCTCATACCGTAGGCAAATTGATATCGCAAATGAGGCGGTAGAGAAGAACAATCAGATCATTGCTGGACTCAAGCTGGACTTGGATTCGGTTCGTGAGTATGGGCGAGACCTACAGGGTAAACGCACAAGTGAAAACGCAATCCAGTACGAGATGGATAGGCTAAACAAGCGCAACGCTCAGTACAGAGAGCTTGTTAATGGAGCGCAGCAGGGTCTTCAGCGCCTTGGTACTTTGCCATATGTGCCAAAGGTTACACCCGAAACGGGTAAGGCTCAGTCCCTTGAGGCTAAGGTTGCAGCGGCTAAGGCTCGTAGCGTTGCAGATCAGGTCAAAGAAAAAGTTCAATCGAACAATCCTGTTTTCACACCTGCCATCAATGAAAAGCAAGACAAGGTACTCAAGTCTATTCGCAAACGTCTTGATGACTATGGTCTAAAGGATGTTAAGTTAAACGTAGAGCAACAAGTTAAAGCCCCAGATGGTGCAGAAGTTGAGGGCGTCTACAACCCATTCGGTAGAGTGATTGCTTTGTCTATGGGTATATACGATCCTAAACTTTCTGAGACAGAACTGTTCAATCGTGTCGGTGAAGTTCTTGATCATGAGACAACGCATGCCTTGAAAGAGATGAACGTCATCACTCCGTCTGAGTGGAGTTCTTTGACTAATGCTGCGGGGAAAGTGAAGTACGCAAAGACCAAGGACGGTCAGGTTCAGAAGAGAAAGTACTCGTACCTCGACAGAGCAAAACGCATGTACTCACAGGACACTGCGGAAGTGCAAGCTGAAGAAGCTGTGGCAGAAATGTTCCGGGATTACAACGCTGGTCGTTTGAAGCTGGCTGGCAAGCCAAAGGGTTTGTTCAACAAAATCAAGAACTTCTTCAAGTCTATAATCGGCGGCTCAGTTGATAATGGATTTACTGACGTTCAGAGTATCTTTGATAATATTAATGTTGGTGAGATTGGGGGCCGCGATAGGGGTCAAGCTATAGCTCAAGATACACAGCCAGCAGTTCGTTCTTCTAGACTAGCAGCGACTGAGGAAGAGGTCCGCCCATTAGAAGAGATCAGGATGCCGATTGATTCGACGGCACCTAACGATCAAGTACGCGCTCAGATACAGCGCATGACAAATCAGAACCGTCCTATTGTGAAGCGCATGATTAAGCGCATAGACGAAAGGTTTGGAACCAAGTCGGGTGATAACGCTAAGGACTTGTCTAAGGTTACTCAAAAGGCCAATCGTCCATCCATAAAGGCCAAGAAGCCTTGGCATGATGTATCACACATCAGGGACAGCTATCGCTTCAAGACAGTCATTCCAGATTTCAGAGATGTTCCGGCAATCTTTGATGAGCTTTTGGCTGAAGGCATTGGCCTAGTTAAGATCGATACCAACAAGCTCTTTCAACCGGGTGAATGGGGATGGCGCATTATTGCGTTTGATCTTCGTATGCCAAACGGACAGCTTGTAGAATGGTATCTGCCCCTCAAAGAATTAGAGGCAGAGAAGAAGGCTCGTGGTCACCTTATCTTTGAAGAGTGGCGCAACAAAACCCAAGAAGAAATGAACGCGAACCAAGTGGAGTTCATGAAGGCTTTGGATACAAGCTGGACGAACTATAACGATGCGTTCTTAACGTCCCTTGATCGCATGGGTCTATCGCCTCAAGAAGCAGAGGCGTCTTGGAGAAACGCAGAGACTTCCATATCTGATGCGGCTCTGAATTCACGCAGATCGTCTGGCATGATGGTCTCTTCCAGAGACAGCTTGGGAACCCAAGTGCCGTCCAGTGATCTAAATATTGGATCAGAACCATCTCTGAAAAGAACAGCTCGTTCCGTTCCGTCTTCTATTAACGCTCGTGCAGCCATGTTATCTACCTCCGATGACTATGTTACAGGTGTTCCAGTAGAAAACCAAGTTAAGTTCTCTAGGTTGCCACGCACCTCTAGTGTATCAGGTTTACAGAGTTTTATAAGAAGCAATCCTGATGGTTTCACTATTGATCCTGTGACTATGGAACCTGTATCTTCCGGCTTTGTTGTTGCTCCATTGAAAGAAGCAGAAATAATTGTCGGTGAGACCTTGCCTGAAGAGGTTCTATTAGGGTATATAGATGACAATAAGGATATCGCAAGAGCAACCAACAAGCCAGTCTACTTAGGTGGGTGGTTTGATGAGGACTCACAGCAATACTTCCTAGACAACACGTTAATAGTTCCTACTGCAGAAGAGGCTCTTTATATAGCTGAAGCCGCAGATCAACTTGCAATATTTAACTTGAATAACTTTGAGGAGATAAGAACCAATGAAGGAATCAGACAACTCCAAGCCAATGGTACTTACAGAGGTGACACCGCAGTCGGATACCAGAGAAACCTTGCTGAAGTTGGTCGCCGCTTTGCGGAAGCAAGGGATAACCGTAACTCCCGCCAAAAAGAACAGCTTACTAGAGGAGTAGAGGGTTACAGGCAGTCACGCCTGTCCCTGCCACTCACTCCTGAACAACGTGCTGCAAGTGTTCTTGATTATCTAGACCCTGACACTGGTCAGCCTAAGTTCAAAAGCAAGCCGGGTTCAGAAACTTTGGTTAGCTTCGCCAACAAACTCCTCGAACTTCGTGGCACTAGATCATACGATCTAAACTCACCAGATGATCGCGAAGAAGTGGCAAGGATCATGGCGGCAGAAGCCGAGGCCGCTCTTCTATCCAGCAGCGATGCCCTTGGCTGGTACGACAGCACACTTAAATTAGCCAAACAGATACTCTTTCCCGTCTATCCAGAGGTCTCTCCTCTACGTCCAGACGGCACAGAGAATGCCTTGTATGATCCCGCATCCGAGCATGCCTTTGATTTTGCTACAGCAATTACCTCAAATGGCCTGTCAGTAATCGACAATTACCTGTTGGCCTCTCGCCAGTATGATGCTTGGAAGAACAGCACAGACGGCAGGTTCCCACTCGCTGCTTCGGGAAAGCAGGGTCAATCAATGATGAAAGCGTGGGAGTTCTGGAACCACCTAACTGACTTCGGGTATGACTCAAATCAGATAAATGATCTTCTCATGACGCAGTTACCAAAGGGTGAGCTTGCTGGACTCATGACTGAGGTGTTTGGTGTTGAGCGAGTGAAGGACTTGCCCTTCAAGATAGATGGTAAAGAACTAGCCAGCGAGACCGTTGGGGTTGCTTACGTCCTTGGGCCTAAGATTGGTAACGGTTTTTATCAGAACCTTCGCGGCAACTTCTCTCCACTAACAATGGATCGCTGGTGGATGAGGTTTGTTAACCGCATCACTGGTAATCCTATTGTTGATTATAATGATGAGCTTGTTCAGGCGAATAAAGACAAGCTATGGAGCATGATATCTAACCCTGACAGCTTGTCTGACACGGACAAGAAGCTGCTTGTCGATACCGTAGAGTCACTTGACATCAGCACCATTGAGAAAAGTGACATTGAACTTATAGCGCCACAGGTTCAGAAAATCTGGGATAAGAACTTCTACAACAAGGCATTCAACGACAAGCTAGAAAGCCTGTCTGATCAGTACGATTTCGTTGTGACCCGCACTGGCACAGTAACTGGTAAAGATGCCGCCAAAGTGAAGAAGCTGGCTCAAGAAGCAAGGCCAGCATCTACTGATCTGTCGCTGGCTGCTAAGAACTTAGCTGCTAAGTTAAAGCCAGAGCTTCAGGAAGACCCACGCAACGCAACAGAACGCGCAGCAATGCGAGCAACCGCTGTACGCGCTCGCGAAATACTTCGTAACAGCAATGAGCTTGCTCTCGACATAACCAACGCCGACTTCCAAGCTCTAATGTGGTACGCTGAGAAGCGTATCTTTGAGGCGGGTGGTGTGCGTAAAGGTCGTGGTGATGACAACGACTACGCCGATGGTGCGATAGCAATACTAGAAAGCAAAGGTGTATCAGATGACAAAATCAAAGCCACACTCCCCGACTCAGAGCGAGGAAGGCTCAGTAGTGTCAAATCTCAGCTCAAGAGAGATGCTGAAATTGGCAGAGAGATTGATCAGATACAAAGAGGGCCAATCGAAGGGAACTTCTTCGCCCCAAGAGAGCTAACAATACTCGACAGCTCAATGGCTGCTCAGGAGCAGCTTACACAGCAGGAACTATCAGAGACTAATGCGGACATGTCTGGTCTTGAAGTAGACCCTGAGCTGCCGCCTCAGAGGTTCTCACGCATGATCACGGCTGATGCCTTGGTCCCGGTTCGTGCGCCAGTAAATCTAAAAGATGGTTCTTCTAATCCTGTGTATGGATACTTCATGGATCGCGGCAGACTGCGTCCGATAGTTTTGCCCAAGGGTTCGCATCGTACATATGAAAGCGGCGTGGAGGTTGGTCAGGGTCTGTTCCATATTCAGCAACGCAATCATGACAAGGAGCTTGTTGAAAACTCTAAGTACAAGCGTGTTGAGAATGCTATCTATGATATGCTTCGTCGCTGGCAGGATCAAGGATATGACGATGGTCCTGCTGTGATCTCATACCCAAGTCAGAACGGCATAGTGCTTGAGTGGCGTAATAACATAGCGTTCAGTGCGCCACCTATGCGACTTGTCTTGGAGTCAGGTCGTGATCTGCCCAACGCTCCAGCTAAAGATGTATTCTACATAAAGACTTTCTTTCCCATCTTGGAGAAGAAAGCGCGTAAGACTTCGCCAGTTGTTCGTCAGTCGATCATGTACAGTACGCTTTCTGAAGACGTACAAGAAAAGCAGTACAACTTAAACTACGCTAAGGCTGCCGATTTCTTGGGCAAGGGATTGGGATTTGTTCTGCCAAAGGACAAGGCTCAAGACGCTGCCGATGCGGTGATCCGCAAGTTCCAAGATGACATGCTCCCTGTAGGTAGGATGATACAGGAGCTGAAGAAGGCAGGTGCCAAGATAACTGATGCCTTCGACGCCTACTTACAGGAAGAACTATACCATGGTCGTGTTGGTGCCGAGATAGATACTCGCCAGAAAACCATATACAAAGACGCGGTTGATGCAGTTAAAGTTCTCAACGTGCCTGCTTCTAAGGTCAATGAACTTAAAACGCTGTCGTCCTTCTTCAGTAAAGTTCTTGAAAGTTATCCAAGTAAGAAACTCGCTATAGCTGATGCGGTTCTTTACGCAACTCACGCCAAGGAACGTAACGCATTTATCCGTAAGAGAGACCCAAAGAATAATTCTGGGTCAGGCATGACTGATGGTGAAGCTGATGCAATCTTGGCATGGGTAGCAACCCTTGACGCCCCTAGTATTTCGGCACTTCAAGGCATCCAGTCTTCAGTTAGGGCTATTATTAAGGACACAAACGACAGTCGTGCCAACTACGGACTTACCCCAGAAGAGCTTCGTGAGGATAAGAACTTCAACTCATATGTCCCACTGCAAGGTAAGGATGATCCTACAGATGGGGACGTTGGTTCTGGCGCTAGGCTTGGCGCTAAGGGCTTTGGCGTTCGAGGAAGAGAGGATCGTCGCGCTCTTGGTCGGTTCGACTATGCAACTGACATACTTGCTACAGTGTTTAATCAGAACCAAAACACCGTTGTCCGGGGTGAGAGGAACCGAGTAGGTCAGGCATTCATCAAGCTGCTTCAGGCAGAGCCAGAAAAAACTCGCGGGTTTGGACGCATCTTAGATCGCCTGCCAACCATGAGGGTCTTGGATACATCTGGTAAAGTAAGAGAAGTTCGTGATCCTTCTGCCGCTCAAAACGAAAACATCTTCGTCGCCAAGGTGGACGGTAAAGATGTCTATGTAGAGCTGAACGATGCCCGTATAGCTAGGGCTTTGAAGGGTTCTGATGGCACTGGATCAAGCTCTCTCGCTTCAATAACACGAGCGTTAGGTAAGATGAACCGCTACCTATCCTCTATCAATACGTCCTATAACCCAGAGTTCCTAATAACCAACATAATCCGAGACATTCAAACCGCTGGAGTTAACGTCCAACAGTTCGACGCCAAGGGCATGGTTAAAAGTATGGCTAAGGACTATACCAAAGCCTTTGCTGGCATCAAGAGAGCCATAAGAGATGGTGACAAGGACAGCGAGTGGGCCAAGATATACGCAGACTTTGTTCGTGATGGTGGTCAAAACTCTGCCAACCCAATGAACAGTGTTGCAGATCAAATAGCAAACATAGAAAATGTTCTTGGTGACATCGCTGAAGATGGCGCTCGTGGCAAGTTCAACAAGATGAAGAACAGCTTTGCTGGTGAAAAGGTCGGCTCTCTGTTTAAATTTTTAGAAGACTATAACACGGTTGCTGAGAATGCCATCCGTGTAGCTGTTTACAAAGGCCTCAAGGATAAGGGCTTCACCAACGAAAGAGCCGCACAGGCAGCTCGAAATGTGACGGTGAACTTCGGTAAGGGCGGTGAAAATAAAGCCTTCATGAACTCTTTCTACTTGTTCTACAACGCATCTATTCAGGGTTCATTTGCACTTTTCAACGGCCTGCTTCGATCTCCAAAAGTTAGAAAGATTTGGGGCGGTTTGATCGCTTACGGATTGATGCAAGACTTTATAAACTCTTTGATCTCTGAAGAGGACGATGATGAGGTTCTAGTATACGACAAGATACCAGATTATATTCTTGAACATAATCTTGTTTTAGCAACGGGTGGCCTGACGGATCGCGGTTATATCGCCATACCAATGCCGTATGGTTTAAACTCAGCAGTGAATGCTGGCCGCGCACTTGGCAGAACGCTACGAGGTGAGTACTCAGCCTCAGAGGGTGCCACATCTGCTATCATGACTCTTGTCGATTCCCTAAATCCTCTAGGCGGCACAGAGAACATGGCGAACTTTGCTGCGCCAACGGTTGCTGATCCGTTCATAGAGTTAATGAGGAATGAAAACTTTGCAGGCATTCCAATATACAAAGAACAGTATCCCGGTGATCAATCACCCGACAGTCAGCGTTACTTCAATAGCGTAAGTCCATCATCGAAATGGATTGCTGAGAATTTGAACTCTCTTACTGGTGGTACAAATCAGATGTCAGGTTTCATTGATTGGAACCCAGAGATCATGGATTACTGGTTCGATTACTTGACTGGTGGTATAGGTAGGTTTGTTCAAAGAGCAGCAGTTGATGTACCAATCTCTGCATATAACGATGGATTGACTGAAGACTTAGTCAGCGAAATACCTTTCATCCGAAAGATAATTGGCAGCGTGTCTGAAAGAGAAGACATTGGTATCTTTGTTGAGAAGCGTGACAGGGTTCTTCGTGTTGGTCAGGAGATCAAGGCAGCTCAAGAGGCTGGTGACCGAGATCGGTTCATGAGGGCAAGGGAAAAATACTCTGATGAGATCGCCTTGTTGCCTCGTGTGAAGGCTATTAACAATGCCATAAGGAAGATTTCTAGGCAGCAGAACATTGTTCGTGACAACGTAAACATACCAGACAGTCAGAGGAAGTTAATACTTGAGAGGCTAGATGAGCAAAAGCAGATGCTGTATGCCCGTGGCAATATGATGATGAAGGACTACAGATAGTTCTATTGAACTAAATTGTAACGAAGTCCTTTATGTTTATGTGGCATACAGGTTCTACGTCTTGTGGATCGTTGCGGTCAAACCGCCCACCCATAGTCACTTGGGCGGTCACGTTATCAAGCCTCACCCAACCTATAAGGTCAGTCCAGCGAACTGCCAGTATACAAGGAAGGGATGTGGCTTGATTTATGCTTCTAGCATGTACCAGCTTAGTCATTGATATCATGTAGGTATCATACTTTTCAAAGTCATTCGTTCTGTTCTTCATCTCCACGAATGCAACCACTTCTTTGGATCGAACTGCAGCATAATCAAAAGGGTCTCTAGGCTGCAACTTTTGCAAGGTGCATTTCCATTTTTTAGAAACCACATCTGATAAAGACCTCTCGTTTACGAGGTCTTTATCTGTTTCATAGATGGGCCTCATGACTCTTTCTCATTTCTCTTGTCTATCCATTCCAAGATTTCACTTCTCTTCCACCGTTTCATTCTGACGCCCAAGTTAATTCCTTCTGGGAAGTCTTCTGTTTTGCTTATGAACCTGTAGGTAGCCCGTAAGCTCATCGATAGCATCTTTGCTATCTCGCTTACCTTCATTAGTTTTTCTTCCATTCTTTGAACCCCTCTCTTAATTCTTCAAACTTGTTTATTGCATCAGGGTTATCCCTAAACTCCGATCTCGACTTAATGCCGCAATGGATTCTGACGGCACTAACTGCTTCTTTCTCTTGATTAAACACATCTGTCTTCTCAGTCATGCCCATGCTGTACAGGTAGTCATGGAAGTCATCATTGCGGCACAGCAAACCTGCCGATGCAATCAACCTCTCAACATTCACAGCTTCCTCACGAGGCTCAGGTTCGTCCTGATCGTTGAGCCTCACCATGGCAACCATGTACCTAGTGCCAACCCAGTCAGTGTGAAGTTCTTGAGGACAATCATTTGGATGCACATTGAGGCGCAGCATGATGCCATTCTTGTCCTGAGACATCGACACCTTCACCGCCTCAAAGCCTATGGCTGCGTCTTTAATGCTACTCATCTTCATCATCTCCCGATCTTGAGTGCTTACATCTCTCGCCAACAGTTGCCCCGCATTTTCTACATGGCTCATGATCAAGTCTTGTTTGTGCCTTATGAGCCTCATCATTGGCTTTTCTTATGGGCCGCATGTCGATGATTGAAAGTTTTCCACCATCTTTAATGGTAGGGTTCTTCCCTTTGATCGTTTTAAATGCATCGTAATACGCTCTTTTGTATGTTGAGCAAAATGGCTTTGCTCCTTCAAACAAAAGGTATGCTTTCTTTTCTTTTCCTTCCCTAACTCTTCTGACCACTATATGTGTCTTTGCCATTATATTTCTCCCAGTTTACTCTCGCCCAATCCACAGGGTCTATCCCGATCAAGTCCCACCAAGTCTTCTCGTCACCGTATCTGTGTAGTTCCGAATGGCAGTCGCGGCACAGAGGCACAGCCCAGTTATCTCCCGACCTCATACCTGTTCCATGTTCCCCAACATAAAGCAGGTGGTGTGCTTCCGCGCCGCGCCTACACACTAAGCAAGGTTCCCCTCGCAAAGTATTCAGGTACGCTTCATCCCGAATGTTCTTATGTTTCGGAATGAGCATTTTTTAAAACGGGATTTCATCGTCCAAACCAGCAACCGCAGGGTTAGCAGCGGCCTGTGATTGATACCCAGTGCCTTCTGTCTGACGCTCCCGCATAATGCTACCTCTTAGAGATAGGAAAGGACGACCAGTCTTGCCTGTCTTCCTCCATCCAACCAAGTTGGCTTTGGGTTGCTCAACTCCCTCATCTAGCTGCGCCATGAGATCACGAATAACCTCTGGTTCTAGCTCTATGTTGCCAGTGTAGTCTGGCTGGGTTGGCTTTTCTTTCCTGTCATTCTGGAACAGGATACCTGATGCTGGATATTGAGCCATTACTTCTTCTCCTTCTGAAGTTTGATTTTCTTTTCTGAAATGCAATTGATTACTTTATCGTAATCAGCGGTTGCTTCGGTCTTCGCTAGGCCAAACATAGCTTGATTGGCAACGTAGAATTTTTTCAACATGTCCTCGCTCCGAGCGGAGCCGATCCAAGAACATGCAACGTCTGACCAAGTGTCCCATTCAGACACGGCACGAGGTTCCCGATCCGCATCCTTATAGGCAAATGTGTTTATCATCTTACCAAGGATGGGTTTGTCAGCCGCTGTGGGGGCCGGTGCAGGAGCCTTTTGCTTCTTCACTGGGTCTGGCGTAGGTTTTTCCTTTACCTCCTCCTGACGGGCCTCTCCATCGCTCTGAGGTAGGTCTTCGCCAGCATAGATGTAATGCCCCAAGCCATGGTAGCTGATCGCCTTGGCTAGTCCGCGCTGAAATGCCGTGTTAATTGAGAAGGCATCTGGGTTTTGGATCGCCTTGTTGCGGTAGTCCAGAACAGGAAATAGTTCTGTTGCACTAATCCCATCGACATCAACTGTCACTTGAACGAATGAGTAACCAGCATCGTCCTTTATGCAGGGTGAGCCATCAGGCTGTATATGCTTGGTGAATGTGGCCTCTGGGTAGTGGCTCTTCAGCACACCCCAAGCCCATGCCCATGACAGGTAGGTAAGGCCATTCTTCTTTTCTGTGTGATCATTAACATTGATCGCTGATAGTGTCTTCCATACAGACATTACGTTCTCCATCCTTTAAATTGCTCACAGAACTCTGCGACATTGCAGTAGTTCCCTTCACACCGGGTCTTATCGCCCTTGCGAAATTCTATCTCCAGCTTCTTATCGCTGGACGCAACGTGTTCATTGGCGTCTTCTTCGCTATCCCATAGCTTCAACGCTCTCTTCTTTCCCTTCTCCTTCACGGCCCACTGATTGGGCTTGGCCCATTGGTCTGCGTCAGAACAAAGGGGAACCTTGTCATACAAATCGTATTCCATCTGGGCTGACTGATGTACGTCGATACGATCATAGATATAATCTTCGCGCTCCTTCTCACTCCAAAGAGGAAGGTCCACGATTACGATTGGTGACTGTGGATATTCTTTATCGAATTGCGCACGGCGTCTCTGCCAGTCTCTGAGTATCGCACAGATGCGCAGCTTGCTAACTTTCTTCTGGCGGTTGGCACCAGCTAGTGAGTTCTCTACCAGCCAAGCATAGCAGTTTTGCTGACGCTCCCACTCAACCTTGCCAAGGATGACAGACCAAGCAGAGGTGACTTTGTAATCCGTAATCTGAATGGTGCCATCAGGTAAAACCTCTTGATGATCGAGCGCCCCCGACAGGGTCCAGTTAGCAACCTCTGCGTATAGCCGCTCTTCGACTTGGACATTCGCGGGATCGTCGGCACTTTCCAAAACATGATGGACAGCGGTGCCAAACAAAGCCCAGATCATATCGACTACGTCTGTCTCAAGCTCTTCGGAATGTAAGTCTTTCATCAACCTGATGCGAGGTCCATCGATCAATGTCGTGACGCTGATGTCCGCCTTGCCTCGTGAGTATTTGTCATCTCTGGCAAAGTTTAAGAACGCATCCGGCAGGTTGTGATTGTTTGTAATTTTCATTGTTTTCTCCACTGTTTTGATGTTAGATCATAGGCAGAATGTAAAGTCAAATAGAATGTTTAAGGGTCAATATGAGTCATTTCGACATAACATTTACGGCTCTTGGAGAGCCAGCTTCTAAAGCTAACTCTAGGAAAATGGTTACTATTCGTGGGCGTCCGGCATTAATAAAATCTCAGAAGGCTAGGGATTACGTCAAGCAGTTTGAGCTGCAATGCCCTCAGCTAGAGGTGCCAACGACTGAAGATGTTCAGGTTGAGATGATGATCTACTACGCCAGCCGTAGGCCCGATCTTGATGAGAGCTTGATCCTAGACTGCATGCAGTGCCGCATCTACAAAAATGATCGGCAGGTGAAACAGAAATTTATATACTGGGGGCTGGATCGAGAGAACCCAAGGACAATAATTCGCGTTCGCTCATGTGATGTAAAAGATATTCCAGACTACCTTGTTATCGGTAGAGTATAGGTAGTCGATAAATTATAACGGTAGAGTATATTATAATATAATATATTAGGCGGGAAAAATATGACCCGTTGACTGATGCCGTTTTTGTCTCGTATGATCGCCGGATCAGAGTAGGAGAATAGCCGTGCAAATCGAACAACAAGTTCGTGGCGAGGCTTACAGATTAGGGCAAGGACAACACAAAATAAAATGCCCAAGCTGTAGCCAAGGCCGCAAAAACAAACACGATAAAACGCTTTCTCTCCGCATAGAACAAGACAAGATACTTTTTAACTGCTGGCATTGTGATCAGGAGGGAATTGTACCTATGCGGGAGAAGTTGCCAGAGACTAAGAAAGTGGAGCCAATGTCAGTCGCAAAGAACGTAAACAAGATGCCTCTATCAGGAGCCGCAATAGCTTGGTTAAATAGCCGAGGTATCAGCGAAGCCACGGCACTGAAGGCTGGATTAGTATCAACCAAATCATGGATGCAGCCTGTCGGAAAAGAGACAGAGAGCATCATGTTCCCTTACACCAACAAGGGGCAAGAGTACGCATACAAAGTTAGATCGATTGAAACCAAAGCGTTCATCTGCAACGGTGCGCCTCAAACCTTCTTCAACATTGAAGCGGTTCAGCGCAACGACGATCTCATAATTTGTGAGGGGGAGATGGACGCGCTGGCCTACATGGAAACAGGATACGAGAGTGTAGTATCCATACCAAATGGTGCAGTAAACAAAATTACTAATGGGGCCATCGATCCTAAAGATGATAATAAATTCAAGTTCTTATGGGCTGCTGAGAAGAAAATAAAGTCGGCAGCTCGTGTGATAGTGGCACTCGACAATGACGAAGCGGGTCAGGCCACATCAGAGGAAATTGCTAGGCGGATAGGGAAAGACAGATGCTTCAAGGTTGAGTACCCAGAAGGTTGCAAGGATGCCAATGATGTATTGATGAAGCATGGCAAGGAAGCTGTTGATGAAATCATCGTCGGCGCAAAGGCATGGCCCATCGCAGGGTTGTTTGATGCATCCCACTTTTATGAAGAGATAGATGACATCTACGAAAAAGGTATGGGCCGTGGTGAGAGTA
>Ga0208795_1000804_pt1 | contig 14955 bp, 5 predicted proteins | sample CB_VirMetaG_6_FD_184541 | JGI IMG/M metagenome (GOLD analysis project Ga0208795, IMG submission 184541) | Freshwater to marine saline gradient viral communities from Chesapeake Bay - CB_1508_2 Viral MetaG (SPAdes) (version 4) | ecosystem: Environmental > Aquatic > Marine > Coastal | place: USA... | reverse complement strand
TGTTTTATGCAAGTACCGAAGAGAAAAATAAAAATAGTTCTTTAGGTTTTGTCAGAGGTGCCAGATTAATGGTAAATATTACCTCTTTATTAGAGCTAGTAGATTCGCAAAGACCTCCGAATGCCGTAAATGGTCTTGGTCAATCAACAATTTCACCAGACCTGAAGCCTGGAAATCTTTATGAAACAAAGTCCTTAAAGCCAGGTTCTTCTGTTCCTTTTTACAATAACAACCTTTACCTAGACACAAAAGACTATTCCTTACCTTTTTTATCAAAATTTATAGAAACAAAATTTGGAGATGGTAGTAGCTACACTTATGATATTAAAATTAATGAATACAACTCAATGTTAGATTTAGCCATTAAGGCCGTATTCACTACGGGTGTTTCGCTCGGTAAAGGAAACAACTGGATTTATAGTGATGAAACTGCATTTGGAACTTCGGGAACAAAGCTAAAACCAGACTCTAAATTTAATTTTTATACTAAATTAGATAATAAAAATCTAGATTCTGAAAATCTAAAATGGTCAAAAAGTTTAATTTCTTTTGAAGTTTTTGAAGAGATAAAGATGGATATATTTCCCGGCAATAATGAATTTGTGCCTTATCCTGCTTCAACTTATAAACTTTATTTTCCAATAGTTTTAGGCGAATATATTTCTAAAAGTGGTGAAACCGACGATCAAATAATCCAAAAGCTTTTAACAAACAATCAAATTATTGATTTTTTGAAAAAAGTAAATATCAAAGAGATAATCAAGCTATTAAGTCCTGAAAATTTAATTGACCAGACTGAACAACTTTATATATCAATTTTTGGCGAGGGCGTCAGTAATGAAGATGATCTTTTAAATAAAATGCTCTTAAAACTAATTAATTTTGACGAGGAAATATAATGGCAACCGGAGTTTCAGTAAAATTACCGCTTCAAATAACCAAAGAGGATGGACCTTACGGTCTAAACAAAGATCTAATTAGTACTGTTAAGCAGAACTTTAAGAACCTTGTTCTTACCGCTCCTGGTGAAAGAATAATGGACACCGAATTTGGTGTTGGTGTTTATGCTCTTTTATTTGAGAATTACACTTCAGAAGCCAAAGAAAAAACAAGAGCTAGAATAGTAGAGCAAGCTAAATTCTACATGCCATTTATTCAAATAAGATCAGTTAATTTTGATGATTCAGAGATAGATTCAAACAAAATCTTTATAGGAATCAACTATTTTATTAGCGCCCTTAACTATGAAGACATTCTACAAGTCAATCTGAATGGAGACACAATTTAATGCCCAGTGTAAAACCACCTATTTCTTACACAAGTAAGGATTTTAACTCAATCAAAAAGGATTTAATAAACTATGCTAAAGTTTATTATCCAAACACCTACAAAGACTTCAATGATGCTTCATTCGGTTCAATGATGATTGACATGGTTTCTTATGTTGGCGACATTCTTTCTTTTTATATCGACTATCAAACAAATGAATCTCTCCTAGAAACCGCAATTGAAGAACAAAACATAGTTAAAATAGCAAAACAACTAGGCTACAAGTTCAACTCTGCTCCAGTTTCAACCGGAGAAGCTGCTTTTTATGTTTCAGTTCCAGCCCTCAACAACGGCTCTGGCCCCGACACAAACTTAATTCCAATCCTTAAAGCAGGGACTATTGTAGCTTCTGAATCAGGAGCAACTTTTACTTTAATAGAAGATGTTGATTTTGCTAATGCTAAAACAGAAATTAAAGTTTCAACTGTAGATGCCAATGGAACTCCAACTGCCTTTGCTTTTAAAGCTTATGGCAACATAGCTTCTGGAGAAGACTTTCAAGAGCAAATAGATGTCGGAGATTTTGAGAGATTTCTCAAATTAAGATTAGCCGAAGAAGGCATTTCCGAGATTTTAAGTGTTTATGATTCAGATGGTAATGAGTTTTTTGAAGTTGATTATCTCTCACAAAACACAGTATTTAGATCAATAAGAAACATAGGCGCAGACGCCGATACAATTCCTTATATCTTAAGAAACATGTATGTTCCAAGAAGATTTGTAGTAGAACACACTGTGGATGGTGAAACTTACATTCAGTTTGGCTTCGGTTCCGAGACAGAAATAGAAAACAAGTCTTTTCCTGACCCTATTGCCGCAGCCTTACAACTAAATGGAAAGAATTATTTCTCAGATAAAAGCTTTGACCCATCTCAAATCCTCAAAACAGAGAAAATGGGAATTGTCCCAGTTAATACGACTTTAACTATTTCTTATAGAAAGAACACAATTGATAATGTTAATGCAGCAGTAGGAGCAGTTTCTATTGTGGTTAATCCAAAAGTAGAGTTTAGAGTTAGTTCGATAGCCGCAGCTACAGCACTACAACAAATTTCGGTTTTTGAAGTAAATAACGAAGAACCTATCGTTGGTAGTGTTGCTCTACCCACAGCAGAAGAGATTAAGTTTAGAGCTATGGATTCCTATGCCGCTCAAAATAGAGCCGTTACAAAGCAGGATTACATTAGTTTGGTTTATCGAATGCCAGCTAGCTTTGGCTCTGTTGCAAGAGCTAACATCGTTCAAGACACTAATAGTTCTAAGAGAAATTTGAATCTTTATGTTGTAGCTGAAAATGCCTCTGGAAATCTCACAAATGCTTCAACAACTTTAAAGCAAAACATTAAGAATTGGCTGAATAGCTATAAGATGGTCAATGATTCAATTGACATTCTTGATGCTCAAATTGTTAATATTGGAATTAATTTTCAAGTTATTGGAGAACTAGACAAGGACTTTACAATTGTTCTAAACGATTGTGTTGAAGCCCTAAAGGCCAAATACCAAACAAAATTTAATCTTGGAGAGCCCTTTTACATTTCAGATGTCTATAGCACCTTAAATGAGGTTGATGGAGTTGTTGATACTTCATCTGTAGAGATTGTAAGAAAATCTGGTTCTGGTTATAGTCCGTCACAATTTGACATAGTTCAGAACACAACCAAGGACGGCAGACTAATTAAAGTACCAAACAATTTAATTCTAGAAATCAAAAATTTTGATTCAGACATCGTTGGGGTGATTAGATAATGGCCATCAAAAGATTCTTTGCTACTAAAGACAACACCATAACCAATGCTTTTAAAGATGGTTTAACAACTCGCGGAACTGGCTCCAACATGGGACTAGCCGACATAATGGAAGTCTTTAGCATCTACGGGCAAGCTTCAACCGCTTCAAGTGAATTATCAAGAGCCTTGGTGGAATTCGACATTTCCTCAGTTCAAGCCGCTAGATCAGCAGGGACTATTCCAGCATCTGGTTCAGTTGACTTCTACCTTAGAATGTTTGATGCTCCGCATACAGAATCAACACCAGTAGACTTTACTCTCACAGTCGCAGCCGTTTCACAATCTTGGGTAGAGGGAACTGGATTAGATACAATCAATTACACAGATCTAGGTGTTTCTAACTGGATTAAAGCTAATTCTTCAACCAATTGGACTAACCAAGGCGGCGACTTCCTAACTGGTTCCGGCGACACTTTGATGTTTAAAAGCCAAGAATTCCCACTTGGAACTGAAGATTTAAATGTAAATGTTACCTCTCTTGTTGAGGAGTGGATTATAGGAACAACTGGTAGTTATGGTTTTGGAGTTTTCTTAACTTCAAGCCAAGAAGACGACACAACTTCTTATTACACAAAGAAGTTTTTTGCCAGAGGAAGCGAGTATTTTCACAAAAGACCAGTTTTAGAAGCTCGTTGGAATAGCCACATAGGCGATGATAGCTCTAATTTTTATCTTAGCTCTTCTAGATCACCAGCAGCAGATAATCTAAACGACATTTACATGTATAACTATGTTAGAGGGCAGTTGGTCAATGTCCCAAGCATAGGAGAATCAGCCATTTATGTTAGCCTCTATTCAGGCTCAGATGGCCCTACAGGCTCTCCTTTAGCTCTACCCGTAGGTGGAGGCGTTTCTGCCGGTGGAGACGCTACAGCGACCGGCAGCTTCGTTTCTACGGGCATCTACAAAGCCAGCCTAGCGTTTGATTCATCCTCCATCACCACGGTCTATCCTGTTTGGCACGACAACGCTGGAACACAATTCTTTACAGGTTCAGCTATAGCAGTTAAACCACAAGAAAGTGCCGCTACATTCCCAATAAAAGATTGGGTAATAAACATTACTAATCTTAAATCTGTCTATTCTACAGACGAAGTTGCCAGACTTAGACTTTATGTTCGACCAAAGAACTGGAATCCAAATCTTTACACCGTGGCTCAAACCGAAATTGAAACAACCCCAATTGAAAAAGCATATTTCAAACTAAACAGAGTTGTTGATAATTTAGAAGTCATTTCTTATGGAACTGGAAGCGGGAATGAGTCCTATACCCAACTATCTTATGATGCCTCTGGAAATTATTTTGATCTAGACATGAGTATGCTACAAAGTGGATACAATTATCAGTTGTCCTTCCTATTTAATCTAGTAGGTAATTACCAAGAACAGAGAGCTAAATTTAAGTTTAGGGTAAGCGATGGCGATTAAAGATTTATTCTCAAAACAAAAAGAACAATCAATAGAATTTAGAGGGGCTAATCAAAAAAGTCTTGACGAATTTCGTCAAGATATTGAGTCTCCTGAAGAAATAAAACAAATAAGAATCGAAGATGGTTTAGTCATTCCTGATTTAAATTATGCTTCTGCTTCTAATTTTGCCAAATACGGTTCAGCTAAGAAATACTATGAAGATTCTATTAAAAGAATTTACTCACAGTATCCTTATGATGGTTCCTCAGCAGAAAAAATTGCTTTTAGAAATGAGATAACTCAGCTAGAAAGGTATATTCTGGATAATGAATATCCAAGATCAACTGGCTTTGCTGAATTTGGTAAAGCTGGATGGGGTTCTTATGATGGCGATAGCTCGCTTGGATTTTCCAAAACTACTCTGCCAGAATACATTACCGCTTATGGTTATAAAACAAATCAGGTTTGGGATGCCGATTCAAAACAACAACAAAGCTTTCGACTAGATTTTACTCAAGGAGTAACCGTAGAATTCTGGATGAAGAAAAATGGCTTTGTGGCCCCATCTTCGCCAGTTAATTCAGCAGAAGCAATTATAGACATTAGAGATCCATCTTTAGCTTCTTCAAGCTTTAGTGTGTTTGTTAATGGAACCACAACATCTACAATTTATACTGTGTTTAATACCCCAACTGCAAATGCTACATTTTTCATGTCCTTTGATACGGGATTAGCCAATATTGCCGATTCAGAATGGCACCATTACGCCATTTCTTATCATGTATCTGGAACAAAGTATTATGCTGATTTGTATGTCGATGGAGAGTATGCCGATAGTGATAACAATGGTACTACAATTGTAGCCCTTACAGGTTCTTTAAAGGCAACCATCGGCGCGCTCGGCGGTGATTATTACAACGAAGATTCAAACATCCCAGCAGGATACGGAAAACTTTCTGGTTCTTTGGATGAAATAAGATTTTGGCAAGAAACTAGAAACGCCCAGCAAATAGGTAGAAACTACTTTACAGTTGTAAATGGTGGTGGAAACACAGACAGCTCAAAAGTTAATGATGATAACACTTTAAAATTAACAGCTTATTATAAATTCAATGAAGGTGTTACCGGAAATGCCACTACCGATGCTGTCGTTTTAGATTATTCAGGTCGTTTAGTTAATGGTGCTTGGACTGGCTATTCTTCCAACAGTCGTGATACTGGCTCTGCTATAACAATCTCCGGTGTTGGAACTGAAACTGGCGATCCAATTATTTATTTAACCCATCCAAGTGTCGCGACCCTATCTTCTAATTTAGAAGCTTCTGGCACTCAATACGATGCTTCTAATGTTGGAAATCTACAAAACTCTATTCCTCTATGGATGTTGGATGAGGATAATGAATCAGGTGGAGAACTAAAGAATTTATTACAAATTATTGGTAGCTATTTTGATACTTTACATTTGCAAACAAGTCAAATAACAAAGTATAGACACCCTGATTACCAAGATAATAGCAATGTCTCTGCAAATCCTTACAATGGAAGACTATTAACTTCGCTTGGATTTGACACTCCAGAAATTTTTATTGATAAAAATGTTTTAGAATCTATCGCTAACCAAGATGACAAGAGAAAGTTTGAAGATAAGTTAAATGAGATCAAAAACCTCATTTACAAAAACATTTATAACAACTTAACTCACATCAATAAATCAAAAGGCACAGTAAAAGCAATCAGAAATCTTTTGAGATGCTATGGCATTGACGATGATCTATTCAATTTTAATGTTTATGCAGACCAAGCCGAGTATGTCCTTAAAGATGATTACAAAAATAGCTCTATTAAGTTTGATTCGCTTGATTTAACTCCGTTTGCCAACACACAAAACTCTGAAGGTGTAATTTACAACTTTGCCGAATCTGGCAATTCTAATTCATCGCCTTACATCTCTGGTTCTACTTACGATCAATTAGGATTTACTGTTGAAGTAAATACGATTTTTCCAAAGACTCCTCCAAACTATCAAGATTCTGTTAATTTAACTGAACCGGCGATAGTTACAGCCTCTGTTTTTGGTCTTAGAGAAGCAAATTACACTAGTGACACAACCGTAACAGCACCAGATTATGCAGATGTTAGTGTTAGACTGATTAAAGTTGATAACACTGCTAAATTCCAATTAAGTTCTTCTATTGGAAGTGGCTTTGTTCTAGAAACCGACAGGTTTTACGATGTTTATGAGAATTCAAGATGGAGTCTTTCAGTAAGACTTAAGTACAATTCAGAAGAGTTCAAAACCATCTCAGGCAAAGATTACACACTTGAATTTAGTGGTTACAATTACGAACAAGACATTTTACAGAATTCGTTCGCTCTTACAAGTAGCATAGCTTCTGTTGATGGAGCGTTGTTTGTTCAGTCCGATAAGAGAGTTTATGTTGGAGCAGAAAGAACAAACATTACTGGTGCTTTAACTCATCGCTCAAACATGAAGCTTTTATCTGCTTTAGCTTGGGCTGATTATGTAGAGGACGATGAACTACAAGCTCATGCCAGAGATGTAACTTCATTTGGTAGAAAAGAACCCTACGATAACACTTTCACATTTACCTCTAATAACTTTGATGAAATTTATATTCCAAAGTTTGATTCATTGGCTTTAAACTGGGGATTTGATGTAGTTACATCTTCTAATGGTTCAGGTAAATTTGTAGTTCCAGACCTTTCATCCGGCTCCATAAACCTAGTCAGCAAGTATGGTGACTATTCTAAGATAGTTGGAATTCAGAACACAGCTCAAGGTTCAGAATTCCCCAATTCTTCAGATGTTAAGGACATTCAGTACCTTAACATTATGACTCAGCAAATTCCAGAAAATCTGAACACTGATAACATGATTCAGATTCTAGAGAGTGACGATGATTTATTCTTCTTAGACAATAGACCAGTTAAATACTTCTTTTCTTTAGAAGCTAGCATGTATGACACGATCTCTAGGGAAATGCTAAAAACATTTGCTGGTGTTCTTGACTATGGTTCTATGATTGGCTCTCCTATTGTAGATTACCAAGTAGAAAATAAAGACTTAAGAATAGCAAGAGAGAACTTCTTTAGCAGAGTAGAGAATCAACCAGACCTAGAGAAGTATGTAAGCCTTTATAAATTCTTAGACAGCGCCATCGAAGGGGTTCTTTTCAATTTGATGCCCGCTTCTGCTAATGCCTCTGAAAGAGTTAGAACCGTCATCGAGAGTCACATTTTAGAAAGAGCTTCTCAGCGAAAAGTTTTAATTCCAAATGCTAAGTCTACAACAGACAAAGACGGAAATAAGCCCGTTGAAACCCCAGAACTAGGTCCGCTTAAGCTACCACAAGATGAATCTGATTATGATTTTGGTCCTAGAAAAGATCTTACTGATCGAACAGTAGACATAAGAATCGGATCTGATATAAGAGTCGAAAAAAGAGATTTTCGTGTTTTTAGAGTTCCATTAACTCAAAGAGCGGAAACAAAAGTGAGAGATTGGCTAGATAGCTATTCTAATAAGAGATTCGCTCAATCCAATGATTCAACTGGAACTTCTGCTTGGTATGCTGTTATGGCAGAAAGAACAGAAGGTGGATTAGTAGCTCCAACTGATGGGGATAAAGCTACAAGAAGGTCTCTATTCAGAACTAGAAAACAACAAAAGATCTTAGAAGCCGGCGGTGTAACAAAGGCACAAGGCGATGTTCAACCAATAGCTCTTTATTCTACACAGAGATTGAATCAGGGCGGTAATTTAATCATTCCTTTAATTCAACCAGAGGAAGTTGGCAACATCGTTTTATTAACTAAAAAAGATCAATTAATTGTTGCTGAAGATTTAATCAAAAACTTTGTTGATTTTGATTTATCAATTCAGGATAACACCTCTGGGAATGAACTAAGAGATCCAAATAAATTGCCAATAAGATTTACTGTTAGTGGTTCTAGCGACTTCTTTGGGGTTCTTAGTGGCTCTCTACAAGGGCATCACCTGGACACTTACTATGGCAACGATTTTCAGAATCCGCTACAAGGTCCATTTACAGAACAACATGTCGGCGGTCTTAAACACAGACACACAGAAATCGGACAATCTCTTGATAGGCCAGAACTCTACAAAATCGACACAAGAGGCTCGTCCGATGATAAAGTTAGAATCTACAATCCTAGATTCAATCCAGACACCAACACTTACGACTTTAACATTCCAAGAGTTAAATTCTCAAGAGATGAATTAGTTAAAAGAGCCTACAACATAAAGAACATTAAGACAACTGTAGGCTCGCAGCACTTAGGCAACTTTACCCAAAACTATGAAGTTGTAAGCACGAATGGAAGAAAGGAAAACAATTTTGCTTTTGTCCAACAGGGCGGTTTCAACATAACCGGCTCTGAATCAACAGCAGTTTCTGGTGTTATTGATTTTACTTTGCCAAATAGAGCTTTATCAGATGGAACTTACAACAAAACTGTTATTGTCAATAGGTTCTCTTCTCCTGGTGAAGTAGCTACTCTCAGCGAAGGTTATTTAGATGTTGAGGCAGCAGAATACAGCCCCTATAATGCTCTTCCATTTAGAAATAGAGAAGCGGTCGATAACCTAAACTTATTTAATCAGATTCCATCTGCTTTTGGTGGTTATGAGTCTGGTTCAACAGTCACAGCTTCTTATCACAAGGTCCAGAGAAATAGAGTCAATAGACTGAAAAATGCTTTGGGCGGGACACTTTACACTGGTTCAAGCTTTGATAATGGCTTTGTAATAAACAACATTCCAAGAAAAGATTTTGGCTACTGGTGGATTAGCTCATCAGCAGATCCAAGCTCATCTATGGATGGTCTTTATGGTTTTGCTTCAAGTTCAGATGGAATTACATTTTACAGCAGTTCAATAAGAGACTTTGAAAGCGCAGTAGATTATGTAATTAATTTTGTGGGCATCTCTACTCCCGGCGAGTTCGCCCAGTTTGCTGGATACCATTATGAGATAACTGATGACCAGAATCTTTTAACCACGCCAGTAAACTACCTTAATAGTCCTTCGTTAGCGGACAACATTGATGTTTATTTTTTAAATATTAATGGTCCTTATCATTACCCATCATGGAAACAAATAAGAACTGGCGAACATCCTGTAGCGAGATTCTTAAATAAGAATAGCTATATCATTTCTCAAACAGATGGCGACAACTTAAGAATTAAACATTCACCACTATCATCTAGATTCAAACCAGTCATTCATAATGTAACAAGTAGAGAAGTTATTGGTGGAGAACCGGTTGAAAGAGATTTAATCCTAGCTTACACATTTGGAAATAATTACGATTTCTATGGAAACTACTACGATTACACAAATAACAGACTAGACAACCCTTTCAGAGAAAAGAATTTTGACATTGTTGATAAAGGAGAAAGCCTGCTTTATAACATATCAAGACTCTACACGAAAGGGGTTTCAGTTCTAAGATCAAACTCTCTACTCTATAGAGAAAAAATCTATCCAAAAGAAACAAATACTTATCTTTCTAAAACAAGAGATAGATCTAGATTTGTTTTCAAGTGGAGAGACAACTTAGACGATAGACTTAATGAAACAACAGGTTCTCAAAACGAACTTAATTATTCTCTATGGCCTATGGATACAAATGGTAGTGATTATGGAGAGCTATTAAATAATTTATCTGGTTCAAATCCAAGACTAGCTCCAAGATTTGGTAGATATAACTTGTCTGGCTCTTCTGGTTATACCTATTTAACGGCTTCTGCTCCCTATAATAGTGTTCAATTTGGAACAGCAGACTCCGCAGGACAAGGAGCTTTTGAAGATAGCTACTCTGAATGGAATCATCAATTAAGACTAATAGCCAAAGACCAATCAATTCTACCAGAATACAGAATTTCAGAACATATATCTGGGATTATTGATTCGGGCTATAACATTTCTAACGATAGTTTCCAAGCTCTTTCTTTGACTGGTAGTCAGGCCACTGGAACAAATGCTAGATTTTTGGAGGACTATTGCCATTCAGAAGACATTCCAGCCATTGAGATTCTTAAAGAAACTCAAGATCGTGATGCTGATAGAATTTCAATCAACATAACAGCGGCCAAAAAGCTTTTACCTTATGATGGTTTTTATCCAGTCCAAAGAACTCTACAACTATCAACAATGTTTAGCCAATCAATAGCTCCGAATGTTACTTTAACTGGAACAGAGGCAACATTCCAGACTCTAAATAATGCAATCTTTTCAAGATTGACTTATGGTTCAATTAGAGCAGGATTAGCAACAGATACAGCTATTTGGCAAAGCGGTAGTATAATTAACCCAAGCGATCCCGGCGAGGTTAATACAGGATCTGGGGTCGAGTGGAGCAGATTGCCCTTTGAAACAATTGTGAATCCCGCAAATTATCTTAATACTAATTCAGATATTATAGAAAATGATGTAGAAAATTTAATTAATTCAACCGCCTCTGTTGGTTTCATAAACAATAATTACTCACTAGCTGCTTCAAACTTCTATGCTGGAGTGGTTAGTACATTTATTCAAAATAAAGCTCTTGCAACTATCAAGAGCAAACCAGAAACAGAGTGGGCATTTACAGATAGTGGAATTCACAATTACCAAATGGATATTGTTATTGCTAAAGATAATAATTTCTCTAACCATGATGATCCTGCGGCTAATGGTTATCCCTATATTACTCATGGCTGTTTCTATCAGCCCTTATCTTCATCAGACGGGCTCTTTACACCAGGAGATTCTCTAAATACAGCCTATTCAAGTTATAATGCAAATGTTCCGCCAAATGCTTCTTGGACATATAATGAAGCATTTGTAACACTTAATTTTGACTATAACTCATTTAAGAGTACCGTAACAGATAGAGATCCAACTCTAAACGATGTTTTATTCTATTCAACAAAAACATTCAAAAACAGACAATTTGCAAATGATTCTACCGTAGAAATAAATGGCTATGCCTCCTCTTCAAATACAAACTCATCACCATTTATGACAGTAGAGGCTGGCGTTGATTTGTTCAATTACGATAGCCAGACAGGACAGTGGATTATCAATACTAAATGCGAATTCCCAGTCCATAACTTTGTGGATAATGGCGCTGGAGAACCAGTGGCTGCTCTTTACCCAGATGGCACTGAAGATAATCAAATTGGAGAAGCTGGAGATTGTAATAGAGGCGTTTGGCACCAATTCTCTTCTAATACCAACAGCGGTCTGAAGCTATTAGTCAGAGGGCCAGACACAACAACCAACAGAACAACAGGCTCGCTAGCAGCAGCTTGCGGATTTGAAACAGAGCAAAAGGTTGTAAGTCAGCTAGCAGATTCAACAATGCTTAAAGAATATGTTGTCGTAGTTCCATTTGTTACAAATGAGTGTGACGAAGAAACACTATTCCATTATCCCATGGGCGAATTTGAAAGAGCTTACAGCAAAATTGGTGAAGACAGAGAAAGTAGTTTGACCAAGATGCTTTCTACTATGAGAGAAGTGATTCTACCTGTTAAATTCAACTTTATGGATAAAAGAGTTGCTGCTGGTAAGAGACTAGAACAAGATGAGTATGGGCCTGTCTTACCTCCATTTGCGATGTACATTTTTGAGTTTAATCAAGAACTCAATCAGTCTGATCTTTCAAGATGGTGGCAAGGTGTTCTACCAGAAGTAGGTAGCAAACTATCGCTAGAAAACTTTAGCATCTCTCACAAAATTGAAAATGGCGAAATAATAAGCCCAGCAGTCTTAAATAATGATTTATTTAAAGGTAAGCTTCCAAAGAATTTAAGATTTAAAGTGTTTAAGGCAAAGCACAGAGGAAACCTAACCTACTCTGAAATGAAGAATAAATCTATTTATGGAACAGAGCCAAATAATTTAGTGTTTGGCTATAACTATCCACACGATTTCTACTCGCTAGTAGAGACGGCAAAAGTAGAATTAGGAATAATCTACGAGGGTGACGAAGGTTAATAATGGCTGGAATTTTTGATAAAAAACAAGAAGTTTTAGACTTTATCTTGACAAGAGAAGGTCGAGAATTAATTCATAAAAATAAGTTCAAGCCAGTCTATTATGAATTTTATGATTCAGATGTTATCTATGAGGCCGATAACGGAGAAACACAAAATAGTTCTAAAGAGAGAATTGCTGAAGGTCTTTATTCTAAAGCAATAGTTTCGATAGATCAGATTAATGCTCTTGGCGGAACTATAAAGAACGATAACACAAATCTTCTTAAAAATCCACTAGGAAGTTATCAGATTCAAAATCAATCTGCTCCAGCTTGGCAAATTTCTTTTAATGGGGCTCCTTATTTAACAGGATCATTTTCAACATCACAGAAAGATGTTGTTAGAACTACAACAGCGGGAGCTATTGTTTCTTTAGGAACTCTAAAAGATGTTAATACTTATGAAGAGAGAATCCCACAATTTTATGTGAATGTCGATTACAAGCTTTATCAGTATGTTTATGAAATAGTTGAAGGACCAGAAGACCAGGAGACAACTTCAAGCATTACTCAACTTTATTTTGATGAAAGAAATAAAGATTTATTTTTAGCTATCGATGAAATAAATGCCTACGAAGATTGGGAGCCAAGAGATTTTGAGATTGAAATTTTCAAAGTAATCGACCCACAAGAATTAGGCTATTTGCCGGGAACAGGCCAATATACCTTAGAAAGACTTTACTTTGATGAACAAGACTTTGAATCAGCCAATTCGGTCAATAAATACTTCAATGTTCTGTTTGATGAAGAAGCTAGATTTGAAAGTAATTTCAAACAAAAGAACATTTACCAAGAGATTTCAGCAGATCCAGAAGAAATTTGTGAGACTTAATAATGATAATTGCTTCAGAACAAAATTTCATTCCAGAAAGAAAGATAGGCGTAAATAGCATTTCTTATTCTTATTCTAATGATCCATCTAATCAAATTAGAGCAATTTTTAATCTAACCAGTTCTGGTTTTGAAGATTTAGACAACCTAAAGATAAAAGTCGCCTTTGGTAATCTTCAAACTAATTCACCAGTTTTTACAAATTCAATGGAAATGGATTTGGTAGATTACTTAAGCGGAGACACTCTTACACTTTCAATTCCGGTTGATGTTTTATTGGGTGATTTATTTTGTTATTTAACAATTTACAATAAAACTCAAGATTTTATTCAAAAATTTGAAGTAGTTTTCACAGAACAGATCCTATCTAATGGAGAGCTACTAACAAATAACTTTGTAGATGTAAGAGCTTTTTCATCAAAATCAATAAAGGTTTTTGAATTAACCCAAAAGGAAGTTGAGGTTTCCCTTTTTAAAGAGAATCAAAAAGACTTATTTGGTTATAGCTATGTTTCTGATTTATTTTATAGTCTCAAAAAGAACCTTTCAGTAAATTGCTTTTTTGGTGTAGATGAGTCTGGTTATTTTACAGATAAAAACTTTTTGACTTTCTTAAATAAAGATCAAAACTACTTGGACTACATTAACTCAAACAGCTTTATCATCGGGGGAGAAGGATTTGTTTATAGCGGACAAGATGTTTCTAAAATCGATCCTGTTCGAACACCTGGGTTTTCAAACATAGAAACTAGTTTTGGAACTCTTCATCAAATTAACTTTGCTGTGAATAAAAAACTATCTAAGGATAATAAGTTTGGCTATAGAGTAAAACTATTTTTGAAAAATGCGATAACTGATTATTCTTTAAATGTCTTAAGCCCTCGACTAAAAGCTGAGTTTAACTTTTTAAATCCAATAAATGTTGAAGATAGATTTGTAGTTATTCCTAAGAGTGAAATCTCTTCAACTCTCAGAATAGTTAAAGCTATTTTTGAATCTGAGTCAGATGAAATAGGAGATTTATTTGTCTTTTGGGATAACTCGGAAAGAATCGCTTTAAATCAAGAACTTAAAGACTTATTAATTCTAGCTAATAACAACATTGTTGAATTGATAGCAAGAGGAAACGAGATCAATAGAATTTCAAATAGTCCAACCATAGAGATAACAAAAGACTTTGGAAACATAATCGATGTTTCTAGAATAGAAGTTGGAGCAGAAATAATTGATTTTGGAGCAGAAACAGAAACACTTCAAGAGATAAGCTTGGAACAATTTACTACAAGAGCCCAATCAGAAGTAGATAAGTTCTTTGAAACTGGTTCTACTTCTACGACGATCCAAACAAAAAGCGGATTAACCTCTGTAGATTTATCATCATTATCTTATGGCTTTATGTCAGCAGAAGCTCTCTATGCCAATGGAGTAAAATTCTTTGATAACACCCGTGGATTGAGCTATGATTTTGATTATAATGATTTCTTAAGTTATGTTGAAGCTATCAATAAAACCTGTTCTGAGAATCTAGA
>Ga0208795_1000797_pt1 | contig 14990 bp, 20 predicted proteins | sample CB_VirMetaG_6_FD_184541 | JGI IMG/M metagenome (GOLD analysis project Ga0208795, IMG submission 184541) | Freshwater to marine saline gradient viral communities from Chesapeake Bay - CB_1508_2 Viral MetaG (SPAdes) (version 4) | ecosystem: Environmental > Aquatic > Marine > Coastal | place: USA... | reverse complement strand
TTTTACATCAGTTACTAAACAATATTATTTAGGAAGTTTTGATAGTTACATTGTAATAGAAAATAATATTCCCTTTACAGTACCACTAGACCCAGCAAACACAGATTACCAAGCAATACAAGAGTGGATAGCAGCAGGAAACACAGTAATAGATAATCAACCATAATAACAAATAGGAGTAAACTATGGCACAACTAAGTACAAAAATTAAAGAATACGCAAAGGCACAAGGTGTTGCTGATGTAGATTTTTTAAAAGATGTGATGCTCCAAGACGATGGACAAGGACCTTACATTAAAGAATGGAACCTTGCTATCGCTAAACCAACCGATGCACAACTTGCAGATGCAGAAGCTGCAGCAAATACTGCTGAAGCAAATGCTCAAGTAGTATCTGAAAGAAAAAAAGCATATGGTTCAATTGAATCTCAAATTGAGTTCATTACAGAAAATGGTTTAGATGCTTGGGCAGCTAAGGTTGCACAAATTAAAGCGGACAACCCAAAACAATAATAGGAAAATTTAAATGGCATACGTAGGAAAATCTCCCCAATCGGGTAGGTATAGTATCCTAGACGACATAAGCGGATCCTTTACAGGTTCTACTCCAGGTCCTTTTAACTTAACCGTAAATGGAAATGCATTGAATCCTGGTAATGAAGCTAATTTAATTATTAGTATTTCAGGAGTGATTCAGGAACCTCAAACAGCTTATGTAGTAACAGGATCTCAAATTAGTTTTACATCAAATCCAAGTTCATCAGATACATTCTTTGGTGTAGCTTTGGGTGACGTGTATGATATTGGTACGCCTACAGATAGCACAGTAAGTGCAGCTTCATTGTCATCAAGTTTCTTTGTAAAAAATAATCAAACATGGTCTAGTATATCTATGACAGGTTCAAACAATGGAGCGTTAGTAGGTCCTGTAACCATTTCAGGAACGATCACGATTCCATCAGGGAGTACATTTGTAATTTTATAATGAGTAAATTAGAAACAAATACGATTGATAATGTATCAGGTAGCACAACGCTTACGATTGGGGATAGTAATGCGTCCACTATTTCTATTCCAAAAAATATTACATTAGGTGCAAGCGGTACAACTATCACTGTGCCTGCAGGTGCAACGATTACTAACAATGGAACTCAATCTGGATTTGGTGGAACAATGACACCAAATTTTCAGGCTTACAGAAATTCAGCACAAACAATAAGTTCAGGAGTTGAGACTAAAGCACAATTTAATTTAGAAAGTTTTGATGCAAGTTCTATTTATGACAATACAACAAATTATCGTTTTACAGTTCCATCTGGTCAAGCTGGTAAATATTTTGTTTATTCAATGTTAAGATTACTTAATACAAATAATAATTCAGTATATGGATCTATTATTGTTAAAAAAAATAGTTCTCCAATTTCTAATCTAAGTTTTGATTTTACTGGTAGCAGTATTATGAGACAATCAAATCACACTTATACTGAAGTTTTAGATTTGTCAGTAGGTGATTATATTGAAATATATGGACAAGCAGATGGGTCTGGTACAATTTCAATATTACAAAATTCAACATTTGGAGCATACAAAATTATAGAATAGGAATTTAAATTATGGCAGACGGAACATTAAAAGTAGGAACTATCACAACCAGCAGCGGATCGGGAACGATTACGCTCGGTCAATCTGGGGAGACTATTGCTATACCTTCAGGTGTAACTTTAACTAATAGTGGAACGGCTAGTGGTTTTGGTAAAGTATTACAAGTTTTACAATCAGTTAAAACAGATACTTTTTCATCTTCATCTAGTTCTTTTACAGATATTACTGGGTTATCCATTTCAATAACCCCATCATCTACATCTAATAAAATATTAGTTATGGCAAATATTGTTGGTGGTGGAATATTAGCTACAAATATTGGTCATTTTAGAATTGTTAGAGATGCAACTGCTATTTATGTTGGAGATGCTGCTGGAAATAGAACGCAAAGTTTTATTGGAACAATGTCACCAGATCTTAATGGTAGTATTAGTAGCACAGCTATTTATCTTGATTCTCCGTCTTCTATTTCAAGTTTAACTTATAAGATACAAGGTTTGACAACCGCTTCTACTTTTTATGTAAATAGAAGTTCAAATGATACTGATGATGGAACAAGACCTAGAACAGCATCATCAATATTAGTAATGGAGATTTCAGCATGATATTAGAAGCTATACTTAAAATAAATCCTAATGCAAAAGCTAATGTAAATGCAGATGACATTAATCAAATTACTTGGTTAAATGGAACAACACCTATTTCTAAATCAGAAATAGAAGCTATGATACCTGTAGTAGAACAAGAAATCAAAGATGCAGCAGCTAAAAAAATAGCTGACAAAGAAGCAGCAAATGCTAAATTAAGAGCATTAGGATTAACCGATGATGAAATAGAGGCGTTTAGATCATGACAAGTATTTTAAAAGTAGACCAGTTACAAGATTCGGGAGGCAATGCTATCATTACTTCGAATGGTGCTGGTAGTATTACAACTTCTTCAGGATTAAATACAGCGATTGCTAATGCAGGATTTATTACTTCTGGTGGAATTACTAATGTTCAATCTTTTCAAATAACAAGCACATTAACTGCTGCTGGAAATCCTTATATAATTACATCTAATATTGGAACAAATGCTGGGGCAACATATTCCAATATTGGAACAATAGTTTCTCAATCTAGTGGAGTATTTTCTTTTTCACAAACTGGTTTTTACAAAGTAGAATTTTCTGGTGCATTTCAAGCTAATACAGTTCCTGATACTTATACTTTTGAAATTCTTGGAACAACTGATAACTCAACATATACACCTATTGCACAAGGATACTTTGAAGCACCAGCTTCTACCAATGACTATGATAATGGATTTTTAAGTGCTTTTGTAAATGTAAACAATACTACGAATGTAAAAATAAAATTTTCTCTTGGTTATTCAAATACAGTAAGTTCGTTATTTATTCTTGGAGATACTACTATACCAAGAACATTTTTTAATTTTATTAGATTGGGAGATAGCGTTTAATATGGCAATAACAAGATTATCAGGAACAAATGCAATATCAGGAACGCTTCCTGCTGCGAATATTAATAATACTTCTATCGGTAACGTTACAGCATTACCTGCTGGTGTAGGTGGTAAGGTTTTGCAAGCAGTACAAACTGTTAAAACTAATAGAACAACTTTTTCATCATCTTCATTTATTGATTTAACAGGATTATCTTTATCTATTACTCCATCTTCTACATCATCAAAAGTATTAGTGTCTTTTTCAATAACTCATACTGGAGTAGATAATTATTATGGATTTGTAAATTTATTAAGAAACTCCACTATACTATCTCAAGGAGATACAGATAATAGCAATAGACAAGAATGTACTTTACCTTTAATGTGTGGACCTCAAGATTATACTTATGCAAGAGCAAAAGGATTAAATGCTTCTTTTTCATTTTTAGATTCACCAAATACTACTTCGGCTACCACTTATAAAATTCAAATAAAAACTAATAGTGGAGAAACTATTGTTATTAATGGAAGCGACCAAGACGACCAAGACTATGGTTGGGTTTATAGAGGAGTATCACAAATTAATGCTATGGAGATTGCTGGATAATGATTGAATATGCTATAAAAAAAATAAATCCTAATGCAGAGTTTTCTATAAATGAAAATGATATTAACCAAATCACTTGGTACAACTGTTCACCAATACCTAAGGAACAAATAGAAGCATTATTTCCTATTGTAGAATTTGAAATGGCATTAGATGAATTAAGAGCCAAAAGAAATAAACTATTAGCAGATACAGATTTTCATGCTTTATCTGACCAAACCTTATCTCCAGAAATGTCTGCATACAGACAAGCATTGAGAGATATAACTGAAGGATTAACTACAGTTGAGCAAATCAAATCTGTAATGTTTCCTGTCAAACCATAATGTTTCCATACACAGAAGACGAATTAGAATTTATAAGTAAATTAGGAGAGTAGTATTATGATTATAGTAAGTTTTATTATTGGAGTAATAGTAGGTTGTCTATTTAAAGATAAAATACTAGAAGGTATTTCAAAAATTAAAAATAAAATTTTAGATATAGTATCTAAATAACATGGCGAAAAAATCTGGAATAGGTATTAGTACCTTTATTAAACAGAAAAGAAGAAAACGTAAAGGTCGCCATTCGAAAAAAGATAAGAATACATATAGAGGACAAGGAAGAATATAATGGCTACGCAACCAACAAGTGCACTGGCACCTACAGAAGCTGAACAAACAGGTAGTAAATCTGCCGTTAGTTTAGTTGGAAGTTTATTAAGTACACCTACATTACCGCAGGGTACTACAATAAGTCCACAATTACAAAATGTACAGCAAAATGAATTACTAGCAACTCCAGGTGTAACTGGTACAGTTGCTGCACAAACTACGGCTGCTGTTGCACCTACAGGAACAGCTGCTGCAGTAGCACCAGGAACTACACAAGCTGCTATAACTCCACAAACTGCTGCACAATACCAGGCTTCATTAATAGGTACTGCCCCAAGCATGCAGGCTGCTCAAGGTACTGTTACTGCACCTATGACTGCGGCACAACAGTCTTTAGCTACCCTAGATCCTAAGGCAACAGTACAAGGTCAATTAGCAGGTATCTCTCAAGATATACAACAATCATTAGCAACAGGTTCACCTTTACCTGCATTTGCTAGAGGTGCTGCAGAAGCTGCAAAAGCTACTATGCAAGCTAGAGGATTAGGTTCTTCTACGATGCTAGGAGAAGCTTTAGCTGAAGGTATTTTAAGATCTTCTGTACCTATTGCTGCTGCTGATGCTGAAACGTATAAACAAATTATATTTCAAAACTTAGCTAATAACCAACAAGCTGCTGTAGTAAATGCTCAGGCATATCTACAAATGGATTTAGCTAATTTATCTAATGAGCAGCAAGCTAACTTACAAAATTTACAAGCAAGACAACAGACATTACTAACTGATAATGCTGCTAGAAATGCTGCACTTCAATTTAATGCATCAAGTCAAAATCAAGTTAATCAATTTTATGATACATTAAATAGTAATATACAATTACAAAATGCTAATCGTTTGGATGCTATGGAACAATTTAGAGCATCTGAAGTTAATAAAATGGTTGCATTAAATGTTAAAAATGAAACAGCTATTGCTGATGCTAATGCACAAAGAAATGCTGCTATCTCACAATTTAATGCTACACTTGAAGATGCTAGGCAAAAATTTAATGTAGAGAATCAAAGAATTATTGACCAAGCTAATACAACTTGGAGAAGACAAATTAATACTGCTAATACTGCTGCTGTTAATGCTGCAAATGAAACTAATGCAATGAACTTATTAAACTTAAGTAACTTTGCATTATCATCTTTATGGCAACAGTGGAGAGACGAAGCATCATGGGCTAATAGTTCTGCAGAAAATGAAGCTAATAGAAATCATAATTTAGCTATTGCTGCATTAGAAAGAACTACAGCATTTGATTTACAAAGTGAAGCTTCGAAACAAGCTCTTTATGGATTGCTTGGACAGTTTGGTATGGAAATATTTAGTAAATATAAATAGGAGTAATCAATGGCTAATATTAAAAACATATTTAATAATGCTGCAAAAAATACTGGTGTATTTTATAATACATTTGCTCATCCTGAAGAAGATGTAGTTGAAAAAAGTTTACCTGAAAAAGTATTAGATTCTGTAAAAGAAGCTGCTAAATCTTTTAGTAAGGATGCTTATGGAAATAGACTGCAAGCATACAACAATTATCTAAATACATTAAAATATGTAAAACAATCTGGTCAATTTTCTATTGCAAGAGGTAGAGTATCTACTGCTCCTACTACATCTCCAACTGGTGCTGTAGGTAAAGCAAAGACAACTAGCTTTGAAGACCAGCTTGAAAAGTGGAATAATAGATTTAGAAAATTTGCAATAAGCAGATACTATGAAAGTTTAACTGGAGGTAAATAATGATTAATCAAGATGATAGTGCATTTGGTGCACCTTATAATCCATTTGATGCTCCCATTCCTGGGCAATCGTTAACAGATACTCCAGGTAATTATCCATGGGAACATCCACCAAAACAAACAGATCCTAATGAAGTATTAGAAAGTATTTGGGAAAGAATAACAGATCCAGAAACATCAGAACAAATGATTCTTATGATGGAAGCTGGAGTTCCTGTTGAAGCACTTACAAGAATTATTGCATTTACTGGATTTTCTGAAGGTGAATTTAATCCAGATATAGGTTTAGTAATTATTGAACCTTTAATGAAAATGATTACTGCTATTGGTATGAGGGCAGGTGTTAAAAATTTACGAATATCATTAGAAGATTTATCTAATAAAAAAACAATTAGAAATATTATCAGTTTAAAAGAGGCAAATAAAAGAGCAAAACAAACTGCTCAAAAAATAATTGAAGGAGAAGCTGAAACTGTTCAAGAAGTTAGGCAGGGATTATTAGCTAAACCTTCTCCAGAAACTATGCAGGAGGAAGTATAATGGTATCGCCATTAGTAGGATTTTTATCAGGTGCAGCTACACAATATCTAGCAGATGAAGATGCATCCGATAAGTTAAAAGGAAATATTATAGATGCAGTGTCTAGAAAATTATATGAAGTAGAATTACCTACAGAAGAGAAGGCACTTAAGAATATGAAATTTGTAAAAGATTCTATTACTACAGAATATGGTAAAGCTACTGCTGATGTATTTGATAATTTAGGTTTCTTTCAATCTGGCGATATAGATGACGCAAGAAAAGCTATTGATAAATATTTAGAAAAGTATAATATAACTGGAAAAGATCTTAGAAATAAAGTAGAAAATTTATTAAATAAAGATCCTAAAAAATATGAATCATTATTTTCAAAAACATTAACAGGTGGTAGAGAGGCTGCATTAAGGGATAGAAAAGAACTAGTTAGTAATTTATTTAAAGATAGGTCTAATATAAGAGATTTATTAGTAACTCCAGGTGCACCTACAGAAGGAATACGTGGTGCTTTATTTGGTGATAGATTAACTCCAAGTGGAGTCATACCTGCAAGAGGAAGATTAGAACAGGCAACTCAAGTTACTCCTGAGCCTATAACTTCTACTATGGAAACACCTGCAGAATTATTTGGATTAACTGAAGTTGCAGCTACAACTGGTGGATTAACTGGACCACAATATCGTTTACGATTAAATGATATTATTACAAGTGCATCACAAGGTCTAGGATTAAATGCTAAATTTACACAGACTGAACAGGGATTACAAGTAACTAGTATTGATAAATCAAGTCAATCTGAGTATCAAGTAGTTGAAGAAGTAGCTAATAGATTGTTTGCTGCAAATCCTTCTAATCCAAACTATCGATCATTTGCAGGTCAAGCAAGTAACTATGTAAGAACTATTACTAATGCAACATCTAATTTCCTTGATGCAACTCAAAAGCAATTTCAAGATAGTAAGATTATTGCAGATCAAACTAGTGCAACTAATGATGTAACATATGATAAATGGTTATTTAATAATGCTGGCTTATTAGAAATATATGCAAAAGGAAGCCCTAATATAAAAAGATTAATTAGAGATAAATATGGTGCATTAGAAAAGAATACTCAAGGATATTATTATTTTTTTAATAGATACGATAACGATTTAGACAAACTATCACAGGAGAAATAATATGCCTGTAGATGCTAATGCATTAGCGGATTACTTTAAATCTCGTGGTGCAACATTACCAGCAACACCTATAGTAAAAGAACCTAGTTCTGATATAGTTAAGCCTGATATTAAATCTACTAATGTATCAGATGAAAAATTAGATACATATTTTAATAATGTATTTAATAGAGTAAAACAAGAAGCACCTAAAAATGCTATCTTACTTGGTAATGAATTAGATAAAAATAGAAAATATACATTTGAAAAAGATGACCCTAACAGTATTTATAAGGATCAAAACCTTATAGATGTTGCTAGGGCTTATTATTTTGAGAGAGACGGTTTGCAATTTACAAATAAAAATGAAATTGTAGATTACTTTGTAAATGATAGAACATGGAATCAAGCTAATACTTATACGCTAGGTAAAGAATTAATCTATGCAACATCAGATGCTATTAGCATAGACCAAAAAAGAAGATTAAAATATTTAATTGAATACTGGGGTAACTTACCTAACTTTTGGCAAGATGGTGGAAGAGGATATTTATCAGGTATATTTTCTAATTTAACTAAAGGTATAGTAGATCCTGTTAATTTACTTGGACCAGGAGTTGGTAAATTAGTAATGGGTAATGTTATTAAGCAAGGTGGTAAGTATGCTTTAACTAAAGCTGTTGCTACTGGAACATTAGCACAGACTGGTATTGATGCTACTATCGGTGCTTCTGCTGATGCCATGATTCAAAAGACTGAAAAAGAATTAGGACTTAGGCAAAGATTTGATCCTGATAGAATGTTTACAGCCGCTGCTATTGCAGGCGGTGCTAGTATTGTTCCTGGTTTACCTATTAATTATTTTGCAGTTAAATCACAATTAGCTAAGCCTAGTCTTATTAAAGGATGGGATCAAACTAAACAAACAGTATTTGATTATGCCAATCCATTAAAAAATAATGTAGAAAAATTATATGGTATTCGTGGTAATATAGATGACTATGTAAAACAAAGTAAAAAGGTAGATAAACTATTAATTGAATTATCTAATAATCCAACTAATCCAGTAACTAAAAAATTAAACGCATATTTTAAACAAGCACCAGAAGAAAGAGGTGCACTTAAGCTAAGCCAAAAAGAATTAAACATATTACAAAAGCAAGACAAAAGAATTAATAATATTTTATTAAGAGATCCTGGAGATTTTGCTTATACTAATATGCGAATGTTAGCAGCATCTTCTACTAGAGCAGATTCTGCTGTAAGATATCAAGTTGTATTACCTGTAGTAACAGATAGAAGTAAATTAGGACAACCATCTGGTGTCATTATTAAATCTGGATACGAGCCAGCAAATGCATTGCCATTTCAACAAATTATACAACCATTAGATGATAGGAATTTATTAGGTACATTTAATAATTATGTACAAGCATTACGATCTGCACGCCTAAACAAAAAAGGAATACGTACCTCTATGAAAGAGGCAGATCAGAAAAAAGCAATACAAGCTTTTGATCGATTAGGTAAGTCTGATAAAGATTTATTTATGACTCAATTTCTTGAGCAACAAAAATATACACAGGCTTTACTAGAATTACAAAGAAGAGCAGGTATTTTATCAGAAAAACAAGTTGCTAAAATACTAGATGAAAATCCAGTATATGCACCTTTCTATATAAGAACAAAAGAATCTGCTCAATTAACTGCTAAAAAAGCACAGGCATCGGTACGATTACCTAAAGCAGAATTAGATAAAAGATACCCTACTCAATTAGTAGCAGAAGCACCTGAAATAGTTGGAGGAACTAAAGGACCAGCTAGATTTAAAATTACAGGTAGTGATTTAGAAGTACAACCATTACATGAAAGTTTAACTCATTATACTTTTCATGCATACAATGCAGCTGAAAAAAATTTAGCTAAATTAAAAATGTATGATGAGATTAGTGAATTAATTGATAAGGGTATATTTCAAAAGAATGAAATTGTAAGAAGAGTTACTAGTGTAGGAAAAGTTAATGCTATTAAGAAAGATATTGTAAGAGCATTAAAAGTAGAAGCAGATGAATCTGGTGTTAAATTTGATACATCTGTATTTACTAAATCATTAGAGGGTGAAGACTCTATTAAAGTAGCAGCATTTAAAGATACTATTAAAACTACAGATGGTAGTATTATTGATGTAGTCTATAGAAATGGTAAGCTAGAAATGTATGAAATTCTAGACCCAGCATATATAGATATGATCAAATCTTTAGGTGGTGTTACTCCAAAGTATTTAAAAAATTTAATATATGGTAATTGGAATAAGGGTGGATTCTTAGGAAAACTAGGAAGTATATCAAGAGTATTTCCTAATTTAATAACACACTCTCCTCCTTTTATTGCATTTAACTTTATTCGAGATACATTAGCTGGAAGTATTAATAGTGCATTTGGATTTAATGCATATGGTTTTGCACCAGGATTAAGTACAGCACAAGGTCTATTTGGTACATTTAAAACACCAAAAGATATGTTTAATGCTGTTGTTAAGAATGCATCTGCTGATGATGGGTTTAAAAAATATTATAGGGGATTTAAAGAAGCATTAAGTTTAAATGATAATTATTTAAAAGCTTTAAATTCTGGAATGGGATTTTCTTCTAGAAGAGATTCAGATAGATTAGTTAAACAACTAACAGTTAATTTACAAAATAGTAAGGCACCAAATAAAAAAGCATATTTAGATTCATTCAATTGGCTAAAGTCTATAGGATACTATGGAGTTGATGCTATGAAAGGATATGCTCAGTTAGTTAATAGAATTGAATATGCATCAAGGCTAGCTGAATTTAATCTTGCTAAAAAAGTAGGAGTATCTGATGTTGTTGCTGCATTTGCTGGTAGAGAAATATCTACAGATTTTGGTATGCATGGTGCTAGTGCTGGATTAAATGCATATAATAGATTAACTATGTTCTTTAATGCTGGACTACAAGGATTTTATAGAGGTGTAGTTAGAAGAGCAGGAGAAAACCGTGTTAAATTTGGAACAGGAGTTCTTGCTACTATTGTTGCACCTGAATTATTATTCTGGTCACTTACAAATGAAACACCTGAATACGAAGCATTGGATGATGATATTAAATTATTAAACTATGTCATTCCTATTTACGAAGATACAAAAACAGATGGCTCTCATTTAAGACCTGATGGTACAAGAAAGATTAAAACATTTTTCTTAATGCCAAAACCTTATGACTTTGGTGCATTTGCAAATATAGCAAGAGGTATTGCAGAATCAATACAAGAAGGTGCACCTGAAATTGCAGTTAATTATTTTTATCATTCAATTGCAAAAGTATTTCCAGGATTAGCTACACCTACTTTAGCATCTCCTGTAATTGATTTAATTAGAAATAGGAATTATAAAAACAAAGAGATACAACCATATTATCAAACGGTAGGTCAGTATCGAGATCAATTAATTAGAACTAATACAAGGTTTACTTCTGAACAAATTGCAAATGGTATTAACGAAATTTATAGAGAATTGTTTTCTGTTAAACAGCAAAATCCATTTGAAGGAATTATATCTCCTATAACTATTGATTATATATTAAATAATTATGCAGTTGGTCTTGCACAATATCCTTTAGATGTTGCTGATGCAGTTATGGGATGGGATGAAAAATCTTTTGGTCCTAGACCTACAGCAAGAATAGATGAATCTGATGTTGCAAGAAATAAATTATCAGTTGTAACTAGAAGATTCTTTGCTAAAGTTCCTACAAAATATAGTAAGAATTTAAGTACACTATATGATTTAAAAAGAGAAGCAGAGAAAGTAAAAGCTAGTGAAGCTACTGCATCTACAGATCTTTATAGAATCATGCGAAATAAAATGAAAGTAGATATTTATAAAGATGGTGCAGATAAAATTAGATCATCTATTGTAGTATCAGATATGCTATCAGAAGGACTTGTTGCAATAAAAGAATTAAGAGAAAGAAGACAAATTATTACGTTATCTAAAATAAGCCCAGGCGGTATACCCTATACAGCAGATCAAAAAAGAATTGATATAGATAAATTGCAAGTACTAGAAAATAAACTTGCATATAATTTAATAAGAGATTTAAAAGAATCGGCAGACCCGTATGTTATGATGAGTCTGTTTGGTAATAAAACATTTAAAAAATATAGAGATAAAAATATTAGACTTAAAGGCTGGCAAAAAACAGTACAAAAATATTTTGATTAAAAATGACAAAGAAACCCAAAACAACTAGTGAACATTTAATAGCACTATATGGATATATAACAGGACTTAAGCGGGAAATACATACAATAAAAACAAATCACTTAAAACATATGCATGATGATATTGAAAAGATTCATGGTAAAGTGGATAAGTTATTGTATATAATTCTTGGTGCCTTAGGTGTTGGTATCTTAACTATATTGGAGCTATTTTATGGCAGGTAAATTTATAGTAGTTATGCAAATATGCTCAGCACTATTCGGTGACTGCACAGAATGGCATTCTAATAACATTAAATATAAATCTGTAAAAGAATGTCTAATTGCTGGATATAAAGATGCTATAAAAATAATATCCGAATTAGATGAAAAGTATATTGCAGAAACTCAGACATTAATTAGATTTGCATGTAATGAAGTAAATGATGAAACTTAGAATTAAAACAGATACATTAGTTATACATTGTGCAGCCACTAAACCAGGCATGGATATTGGCGTAGAAGAAATAACTAAGTGGCATACTGATAGAGGTTTTGATACTATAGGATATCATTATGTTATTCGTAGATCTGGAGTAGTAGAAAAAGGTAGAGCGGAAGATGCTGAGGGTGCACATGCAATTGCAGTTAATGGAACATCTATTGGTATATGCTTAGTAGGTGGAGTTAATGATAATTTAGAATGGGAAAATAATTTTGCAGAAGCACAATTTAGAAGTTTAAAAAGTTTAATTATATTACTTAAAAATAAATATCCAATAGAAAAAATAATTGGACATTACGAAGTAGAATCTAAAAAAGAATGTCCTTCATTTGATGTACAGGAGTGGTTAAATAATAATGATTTGGCTTAACTTATTAGGAATGGCATTTAAAACAGGTGCCTCTATATATGAAAACAGACAGAAAGCTAAGAAGGCTATGTCTGATGCACAACTATTACATGCAGAACGTATGGCTAGAGGTGAAATTGAATATCAAGGACAGCTATTAGAAGCAAGACAATCAGACTGGAAAGATGAATTCATTTTAATCTTGCTATCACTACCGATAGGATTACTTGCATGGGCAGTGTTCAGTGATGATCCTGCAGTAATGGAAAAGATGAAGTTATTTTTTCAATACTTTAGTGACCTTCCATTCTGGTATCAAACCATATTCGTGGGAGTAATTGCTAGCGTGTACGGTTTGAAAGCTACAGATTTAATTAAACGTAAGTAAGTGATTAACGAAGGAAGTTTTCAAGAGTATGATTATAATAATGAATATTCTGAATGTGAATGGCGACAGCATGACTACAACTATAAGGAAGTAGATTATGAAAACTAAAAAAAGCACAGTAAATAAAGCGGGCAATTATACAAAACCAGCATTAAGAAAAAAACTATTTAATCAAATCAAAGGCTCAAGTACTCAAGGTACAAAAGCTGGTCAATGGAGTGCACGTAAGGCACAACTACTAGCTAAGAAATATAAAGCCGCAGGCGGTGGGTACAGATAATGAATGAAGTATTAGTACATAAGCATTTAATTGTACGTGCAGAATCTATTAATCCCCCTATGAACACAGAGTTTTTAACTGATTGGTTAAAAGCTTTTATTAAATTTATTAACATGAAAGTATTAATGGGTCCTTATGTTGTGTATCATGATGTACCTGGTAATAGAGGAATTACAGCAGCAGCTATTATTGAAACTTCACATATTGTAATGCATGTCTGGGATGAACCATCTCCAGCGTTAATGCAATTTGATGTATACTCTTGCGGTGAATTTGATCCAGAAAGAATTTGTAGATTAATACAAAGAGATTTTGATATTACTAAAATAGATTATAAATTTTTAGATAGAGAAAATAATTTAACAGATATAGGTGGTGGTGTATTTAAACCTATTATATCAAAAAATTATATGGATAAAATAAAACAACAAAAAGAAGAGATATTATTAAAGAATAGAAAAGAAGTTGATATCAATAAAAATGGTTCGGGATATACTATTAAAGAAGGACCAAATAAAGGAAAAGTATTAGCACATATACAAGTTCCAACTAGAAATATATAATGAGTATAACACACTATCCACATTTAACCTATGTAGAAAATAATATTATAGGTACACAAAATAGTACTGCTTATGATGCATTTGGAAGATTAAGAGTATCTAATCCATTAACTATCTTTGATTCTAAAAATGTATTATCTAAAAACAGTTTATTTGATGAATCAACCACTGGGTCAGCGACTGTAACTTACACAGCCAACAAGTCAACGGTAAACCTGAATTGTACAGAAGCTTCTGGAGATAAAGTAATCCGACAATCAAAAAGAGTGATGTCATACCAACCAGGTAAGTCATTACTGATATTTAACACATTTGTCATGGAGACTCAAACTGAGAATCTTGAACAAAGAGTAGGTACTTTTGATGCGAATAACGGAATCTTTTTTGAAGATACAGGAACAGGTTATCAAATTGTCAGACGGACCTATACTTCAGGATCAGCGGTTGATAATGACGTGGCACAATCATCGTGGAACGGGGATAAATTAGATGGAACTGGGGCTAGTGGTTATACATTAGATCCAACTAAAGCAACGATTATGTTTACCGATTATGAATGGTTAGGAATGGGAAGTGTAAGAGTTGGATTTATTATTGATGGTAAATATATTGTGGCTCATACATTTTTAAATGCAAATAATTTAGATACTGTTTATATGCAAACGGCAAACTTACCTATACGATATGAAATAGAAGTGACTTCTGCACTTGCAGCTGGAACTTATACATTACAACAAGTATGTTCTACTACTCTCATTGAAGGAGGATATCAACCAGAAGGAATTTTACAATCTGTGGCAACAGCGTCATTAAGTGGAGTTACTTTAACAACAGCTGGTACATTTTATAATATAGCAACGATAAGAATTAAATCAGGAAGACCTTATGCTGTTATTGTACCTAATGGATTTATTGCATCTGCTGTATCTAATTCTGATTTT
>Ga0208795_1000795_pt1 | contig 15010 bp, 35 predicted proteins | sample CB_VirMetaG_6_FD_184541 | JGI IMG/M metagenome (GOLD analysis project Ga0208795, IMG submission 184541) | Freshwater to marine saline gradient viral communities from Chesapeake Bay - CB_1508_2 Viral MetaG (SPAdes) (version 4) | ecosystem: Environmental > Aquatic > Marine > Coastal | place: USA... | reverse complement strand
AAAAACGATGAAAATTGGGGATTGAGTAACGTTGAAATTGAATATGAAGTTATTTAATATTATTTGGTTACCTTAATTTTTGTTTGTATATTTAGCAAAAAGGAAAAAGTATGACAAAGTATTATTTTTACTCTCGTAGAGATCAATCCCAAGAAGCAATTGATTCAGTAAGAGCATTTTCAAGAATGCAAGCAGCTAAGTATTTTGCTAGTCGTAAACAAATGGACTTGAAAACTTTTCTTTCAATGTTTGCTATATCGAAATGATTGGTAATGAAAATATTTGGAAACAATTACAAGAAATTGTAGGTGCTGAGATAAAAATATCTGAATCTCCTAAGTCAATAGAACAAAGAGAAAAAGAATTATTTATTGAATTACTAGATACTATAGAAATAGCTTGGAAACAAGAACACGAATTATATGAAAACTACGGAGTTGATCTTCAAGGATTTTCACAATACTTATATCATGCTATTGAGACGCTTATAATGCTTAAATATGGAGCATATAGAGCTGAAATTTTTTGGTGGTATGTTTTAGAAAGATTCGACGCTGAAGGTAATTTATTAGGTCTAGAAGACGAAGATGGTAAAGTATACTACTTTAAAAATCATAAACAATTCTATAATTTTTTCAAAAAACTAAAATAAAGGTCATGATTGATTTATCTATTGAAACTATGAGTAAACTTTGTCTTGGATGTAGTAATGAAATTCCTCCTAAACGTGTAGAAATTTTACCAAATACTAAATTTTGTGTTTCTTGTGCTGAAGGTAAGGTAGGAAAAAAACGTGGTATATCTTATCAAGGTGGAACCGGAGAAGATACTTACACTAATACTGTTATTATGGAAGAACAGGATTACATCAATTATGTAATTCATGAATCTATAAATAGTTCTAAGAAAAAAGTTAACAAAGCTGAATTTTTAGATTTTGATACTGAAGATTCTAAATTTGATAACTTAAAGTTTGACGATTCCGAAGAATAATGCCCGAACCAAAACCACTTAGCAAAGAAGATATCTTGCGAGCAATGAACGTGACTATGTCTAACAAGGCAGCAGCACGTTATTTACATGTAAGTTATATTCATTACAAAAAGTGGGCTAAGATTTATGATGCAACTGAAGAGGGCTACCCAAATTTATTCGAGCAACATAAAAACCAAGCTGGTAAAGGTATTCCTAAGTTCTTAAGAGCAGATGGCCCCGAACCCGCATTATTAGATATTATTGAAGGTAGAGTAGACGCATCATCATTCAGTCCTGATAAACTAAAATACAGACTTATTACAGAAGGTTATTTAGCCGAGGAATGTTCTGTATGTAAATTTCATGAACGTAGGGTAAATGATTATAAAATACCACTACTACTCAACTTTAAAGATAACAATAAGAAAAATTGGAACAAGGATAATATTGAATTGCTTTGTTACAACCACTATTTTCTACAAGTGGGAGATATATTTAGCGATAAACAGATTAAGGGAATTGAAGACCATGTTCCAACCTATCAAAGCGATGTAGCTTGGGAGTTAGATGACTACCAGCGTAAACGTTTAGAACAATTAGGTTTAATGGATAAAGATAATAGTGACGACCCTTATAGCTTAGTATCTCGAAAATGAAACAGCGTAAGAAAAATCCAATTGATAGAAAGAAACGTAAGCATGATAAGCTAGTAAACGACTATGCTAATCAAAAATCAAAACATCTTGAAAATCTAGCTACAAAAATGTTGGATGAGCAAGAAAAGCTTAGTAAATTACGTGACAAGAAAACAGATGGTAAATTCTTAGACCTATTCTAATGGTAAAAAAGATTGTAGTTAAAAACCAAGAGGAGTTTGAAACAATGCTCCAAAAAAAAGATATCAAAATATCGAAGGCTATTGTTGAAACTGCTTTAGCTAATCTAACTAGCAAAAAACGTTTTATTCCAATTTTAGAAATCCATGTTCAAGATGAAGGTAATATTTTTGATATTACTTTAGATAGAAAAGACATGATGCAAACTCTCAAACAAAATCTAGAAATACATGAGTTACATGAAGAATATGAAGGTTGTGCTCGCATCGCTGCTGCGATTAAGTCACTTGAAAGTCGAATCTAAAACTTCATCTATGCTTTACAAATATAACAAACACGAACTCAAATTCGAACCAGTAATCAAACTAAAATACTTTCGATGGGTTGTAGTGATGTTAGTATTGATGTCATTTGTATCAATCAATACTATGGAAATAAAAGATTATGAACGTATCCTAGAAATCAATATAAATGGTGAACGTGAGTTTAGTGAAGAAAAACTTGTTCGTAAACTTAAAGAACTTAATATAAAATATCCTCATATTGTTTTAGCTCAAGCTAAATTAGAATCGAATAACTACTCTTCTCGTATATTTATTGAAAATAATAATTTGTTTGGTATGAAGGAAGCCCGTGTGCGAGTAAATCTAGCTAAAGGCACCCAACACAAACATGCTTATTATAATACTTGGCAGGAAAGTGTTTTGGATTATGCGTTTTGGATGTCTACATATGGTTCTAAATGCAAAACAGAGCAGCAATACTATAATTTGCTAAACGGCTATGCTGAAGATACAAATTATCAGGCTAAGTTGAAGAACATCATTAGTAAAAACAACCTAAAAGAATTATTCAACTAAATGGCTAAAATCATCTCAGGGGGTAAAAAAGCAGATTCTACCAAACCATCACGCCCAGGAATCCATGCTAAGACACAAATGTCTAAAAGTAAAAATGCTACTAACTATAAAAAGGCCTATAGAGGGCAAGGACGATAATGGCAAACTCACGTAAACCCATATCAAAACCAAAAAGTAAAAGCAGTAGCACTAAGCAAACTGCTCGTATGAAAGCTAACACAGAAATCCTAAATAAATTAAAATGAAAAAAATGTTATTCGCAATAGTTGCAGCTGCAATGTTATTCAGCTGTTCTAAACCACACCCTGAAAAGAATATCTTACAAATCCATGAAGGCGCTTACGCATTCTGTGGTGCATCAGGTGCAGTCCCAACCGGTAAAAAAATTATTGTTCAAGGAGTAGAATTCGATGAGGGTTGTGCTATTTGTCCTGTATTAGTAGGTCCTTCAATCGCTAACCTCGATATGTGGGGTGATGGTGGAACTTGGGGTAAATTCTATGTTAAAGACAACCCACAAACACCAGACGGAACTAACCAAACAGTATGGTCATTCTTTTGGTATTTTGATTCAACCACAGTTGTCCCACAATTCGACCCTGAAACTAAATCATGGGCTTGGGAAGCTCCAAACAACCGTGCTTTCATTGTAAACACAGACTCAGCACACACAAGTATGAGCAATATGTTTGCTATGCCTGGTCGTATTGTTGACACACTAGATAATGGTATTATTTTAGCTGAATGTTTTGGTCCGCTTAATGAAGCAGCTGTACCATTACGTAAAGCAATCCCTGTAAAATCAGGTATGAAATCAATTACTGCTGCTAAAAAAGGAGCCCCATACCCAGTTGGAACACCTATCCCAGTACTCCATGTAAAATATGATGGATGTCCTTGTCCATTCACTGACCCTTGTATGTGTCCTTAATAAATTAAAAATGATTGAAATACTAGAGATAACAGTTTGTATAGCAGCTTTAATTTGGGCTGGCTATACACTGTTTTCTTCTGTATATTCATGTTCTAATCCAAATAAATGTAATAAAAATTGTAAATGTTATGAGTAAAAATTCAGCACGTCAGACTTATCAAGCATTCACTGAATGGTATGGTTGGGCTAAAACCAAATACCCAATCCTCCGTGCTAAAAAGAAAAAAACACCTCCTCCAGGTTATATGAGCTACGGAGAAAATGACTATTAAACCCATAGACATATTATACATGTTAGACAATGATATGGTTCTAATGATGGACTATAATGATTTGGCTAAGTTATGTAATATGATTACATTGGATTATCAATTAGAAAAAGAAGAAAATGCCCGTAAAAGTTTTAGTGATAGGAGAAACTTGTGTTGATAAATTCGTTTACTGCGAAGTAAAACGCTTATCACCCGAAGCACCAGTTCCAGTTTTGAACCCGGTAAAAACGGTTAAAAATCAAGGTATGGCAGGTAATACTATAGCCAATGTTAAAGCAATGGCTCCTGATTATTACACTATGTCTTTGAGTCAAAACGAACCTATTACTAAAACCCGCTACGTAGAAGGTAAATCAAACCATATGTTTTTCCGTTTAGATGAGGGTGAAACTACAATCACCCCATTTAAATGGAGTATGGACATTGATGTGTTTATTGGTGAAGCAGATATTGTAATTGTAAGTGATTATAATAAAGGATTTTTAGGTAATGCTGATTTAAAAGAAATTGCTCGTAAATCAAAATTATCTATTCTAGATAGTAAACGTAAACTCACAGATGATATTATTAAAGGTTTTACATTTGTAAAACTAAACGAATCTGAACGTATTAACAACCCAGGTTTAACTTCGGATAATATTATTACTACATTAGGAGCTAAAGGTGCTGAATATAAAAATATTCTGTTTGAATCACCTAACCCTCAAGAAACAATTGACGTTTCAGGTGCTGGAGACACATTTACAGCTGCCTTTATATTAAAATATTTTGAAACTAAGGATGAACGTGTAGCAATGAAATTTGCTAATGAAAAAGCTTCTGAAGTAGTTTCGCATAGAGGTGTGGTTACCCCAAAGTAGGTTCGTATATTTAGCCAAATAAAGGTTATTATGGCACTGTGGAAATTTAAAAACTTGAACAAATACGGGCATATGAGAACTCGTATTGTTTATACTCCAACTTCACAACTTACTATTGGTCAAGGATTTGGTCCGTTTGTAGGTGCTAGTCGTTTTCACTACGAATCACGTTCACCATATTTTGGTATTTTAACTTCACCACTTGATGGTAAAAAGTATCTTACACCTGATTGGATTGAGGTATTACCTGAAACTACTATTGATGATGTTGTTTATAATAAACCAGAAGTAAAACAAGCAGAAGTTGAACCTACATCTTGGGAATTCAAATCTGATTCAAGTGATGCTACTTATAAAGTTCGTTACAATGGTGTAAAATACACTTGTAATTGTCCTGGATTCTGGAGATCAAGAGGTAATTGTAAACACGTAAAAGAAATTCGCGATGGCAAGAGGTAAGGATTATTTAGATATCCCGGTTACAATTGTATTTAAAACATCTGACCGTTCAAACGCTCAGACTAAAATAAAAACATTTAAAAACCGAAATGTAGACCAAGTCTTAACAGATAAACTTCCAGGTGTTCCTGACAAAGCAGTCGTGCTTGAAGTAGGAGTAGGTAGTATATTTGAAGCGAGGTATAAGAAAAAATATGGTATTAAGTAAGGAAAAACTTATTTACATTCACATTCCTAAAACTGGGGGGGTTTCTATAGAGGAATTCCTCCAATCCCACTATGGTTATACTCGAAATGCTTTTTTATTAAACCATAGTTATGGGACTTATTTAGCTAGTAATAAAAATGGTTTTACCATTTATCCTCACATGCATTATCCTTTAGCTAATATAATTAAAGAGCTAAATAATAATAATATTGAAGTAGATAACACTTGGAATATATTTTCTATAGTTAGGAATCCTTATAATAAATTTATTTCTGCTTTATTTTATGCTCCTCGGAATGATTTTAAATTTAATTATCTTACTTTACCTGAAAATCAAAGATGGTACTATCTAAATCAAGCATTAGACACCTACATCAATTCAGATATTAATTATAATTACCATTCAAATCATACTTACCCACAACATAAATTTTTTGAGGATGTTGAATTAAAGTATAAAATATTTAAATTTGAAGATGGTTTAGAAAATGCTTTAATAAGTTTAGGATTTGACGTTGGAGGTAAAGTAAAACATTTTTTAAATACCTCAGATCATGTTGGAGCTAAATTACCTTCATATGAAACAATGTATACTAAGTATTTTATAGAATACATTAATATAACTTACGCTAAAGATTTTGAAAAATTTGGGTATGAAATGTTAGACCCTAGCACTTACCCTTGATTAATTACTTTATTTATATTATATTTATAAACAAAAACTATTGTTATGCCAAGAGGACAAATAGGTGGTGACTTTTCAGGACAGTATGTAACTCCTACTCAAGTTAACCCCACAAGCGAATTTAATATTAGTATCCCAAATCCAAATGATTACAAAGATTTGTGGGCTAAAAACAAAGCAGTAAGTATTCCTAACTTGTTTCCTGAATTGCAAATGGAAGAGTTGTGGCAATATTATTACAATCAACCTAATAATTGGTGGAATCATGTTATTCACCCTGATCCCTACTATGATTATAGTACCTCAGAAGAATATCACATGTACTATACTACTGAAAACGATCCAACATTCCAAGAACGTGAAGCATACGCTCGAGAAGTTAATAATCAGGGTAAGTTTAGTTATATGTACTATAGAGTAGACCATAATCAAGGTAAACAACACCCACACTTAGGTATTTTTAGTCATCCTAAATTTATTGCCCTTCTAGAACACATTACTGGACATGAAAATCTAGAATACGAACCTAATTTGACATTTATATCTAATTATCAAGAAGGTCACTACAATGGCCCTCACACTGATGGTTCAAATGGTCGTATTGCTTTTGTATTTCATATGACCAAAAATTGGAGACCAGAATATGGAGGCTTGTTTATGAGAACTGATTGGGATGATATTACAGTAAATAAAACTGTAACTCCATCATTCAACACTTTATCTATGTTTGATACCTCAGATGGTGGTGCTCCTCATTTAGTATCTGAAGTAGTAAAAGGAGTTAATAACAAACGAATCAGTTACACTGGGTGGTATAAGTAATGAAAGAAATAGCTATATTTGGAGCTTATTGTAATACTAAAGAAAAGTTAGCTGCTTTAGAACGTAGCATAACTCAAGCTAAATCATTAAATTTAGATGTTCTAGTATTTGCTCGTTACCCAATCCCAGAACCTATCCAAACTCAATGTGATTATTACATTTTTGATAAATCTAATCCTGTATTAACTGATAGAGCTTTAAACCATTGGTTAATAGCTCATGGTAGACGAATTAATAACTGGTTTCAAGATTATGGGTTTGCTGCTTTAGAACAAATAACTAAATCTTTAGGATTTATTAAGTCATTGAATTATGATATTGCTTATTGGTTAGTATATGATGTTGATTTAACTCATTTTCATCAATTTAGATCACAATGTCTTGAATTATTAGTTAATGGTAATAATGTAGTTTGTCATCTATTTTATCCTGAAAGTGATAAACCACCTAGAGGGATTGATGGTACATCAATAGGATTTAAAGTATCACCTTCGTATGATAAATTAAAAGGTACTATTACTGAAACGTTTTATCGTGATTTAATATCAAGACGAGATAACTTTATCTCAGAAGATTTTATGGAAGAAATATTTAGAATAAGTGAAATTGGTCACTATGTTTTAGATATTAAACCCAACCTTCCAGCTACATTAACGTCAACTGGTGTTCGCAAACACGGAGATATTCCATTTGAACTAAGTAAAACTAGAGAATATTTTTATAATTGTAATGTTGGTTGGGATCAAGATAAGAATAATGTTAATGTATTAATCTGGAATATAGTTGGTTATGTGCAGAATATAACATTTGACTTTGGAGTTGATTTTTATACTTTAAATAATATTACTTCTAATCCTATATCATTTAATTTAGATTATAAACCTACTAAATGTGAAATTGTTAGCATTAATGATGAAATTGTAGGTGAAGTGCTTGATTCCGAATTTACAGAATTATATTGGGATTTGTTTAAAATTGAAAACGTTTAATTATGGCCTGTATTCCTTGTTTAGAAAAAGAAAAACCACAACATTTTTATACTGATGTCTTTACTGATGAACGAGGTGTGTTTTACCCCTCTCAATTAACTGAAGGTGAAGGTGTATTAAATAAAAAATGGATTCAATCTAATATTAGTATTAACCCTAAAAAATGGACATTTAGGGGAATGCACTACCAAAAACAACCTCACCAACAATCCAAATACGTCCAGGTAGTTCAAGGTGCTATTATTGATTTTATGATTAATATTAAACCTGAAAGTGGTGAATATGGTAGAATGCATTATTACGCTATTGAAGCCGGTAATGCTGTTTATTGTCCTGTTGGTTATGCTCATGGATTTATCACTTTAGATGCTGATACAGTTGTTCAATATTATGTTGATAACGAGTATAATAAAGAATCTGAAGGTAGCATATTTTGGGGATCTATACCTAATCTTCTAGATACAATCCAAATGGTAGACCCTAGATTTAGACCTGAAGAAATAACCATTTCAGATAAAGATCTTAAAGCAGAAAAGTGGAAATAGATTTGGAAGCCCGAAAGGGCTTTCATACATTCCCCATATGAGACGAGGACCAAAACGGATTGAAATCCCAGGTAAAAAATGGAATGAAAAATTCATTCATGATAAGAAAACGTGGCACGTTGTTCACAAATTAGACAACGTTGTTTACGCTGTTTGCGAAATGAGACCTGGAGTGGTTGGAGGAGCAGTAGAGAGGTTTTATATTTAGGTGTTAAAGAAATTAAAACAAAGAAGGAAATAAAGGTTATGAACATTATCCACAAAGGTAAACACAATTATTCATTATCATTTCAACGAGGTTTTCAAATCGTTGATAGTTTTATGAATGGAACTTATTATGATGAGTATATTGAACAAATAGTAATTTTTTTAAAAAATCACTCATACAAATTTAAAACTTTAATCCATACTGAATCTAACCAAACTGAAGAGGGGGATATTTTAGGTTATACTTTTAATGATAAAATTTATCCGATTGAGTTAAAAATTTGTGAAACTGTAGCTAATACTGAATCTCACGGTGGAGTTAGTGGAGATTTTTTTAAGGATTTGGGTTTTGAAGAATATGGTTATAGAGGATATGAAAATATGGTAGGTATCCCTCAAAAACGATGGGATATTATTAATCAATATTTAGGAACCAACATTTCTTCACAAAAAGAACAAGATGAATTAGAATCTATTATTAAACAAAATAAATCTTTATTAAAAAATCTTCGTCAAGTAACTAACGAAGTAAAAACTCAATACATTGAATATCTAATAGGCAAACTTAATTCTATAGATTCACAAAAAATTATTAATTTAAGTAATGCTGTTTGTTTAGGCGGAAGAAAAAATCTCCAAGAAATTAAGCATATTGAAAATAATATTCTTGAGATACAAGTTGGGTTTTTTGGAACAGAGAAACAAATTATATCTGCTAAAACTTTTACTCCATTTACTCAACTTAAAAATATTTATAGAAAACGTTTAGCTTTAGTTTTGGAATTTGAAAATGGATTCATTAAATTCCCAGTTATCCATGGTAATGCTTATCAAGGAAGCGGACGAACACTAAGTTTTAAATGTATGTTTAAATATTAATATGAAAGTATTTACAAGCTGTGTAGCACAAAAATATGGTGATATTAAAGCCGATATATCACAAATTAACGAATCATCATTCGATGGTACTTTCAATAAATGGAAAGAATTAACCCAAGGAGAAAAACCTGCTTTAGATGTTTATAGAGGTTATAGTTGGGAATTTATTAAATCAATAGCAGATAAAGTTCCTATTCAAGTTATATCTGCTGGTTATGGGGTAATTGATATAAATGAACCTATTGTCCCTTATAAAATCACATTCAGTAATAAATTTTTTGATAAAGGTGATTTTACTATTCCAACATTTGGAATGACTCAAGAAGAAACTAATCAAAAATGGTTTAATAAGTTAACTCCTAATGTTGAATGGGATGATAATGAGGTAACTATTGTTACTTGTAATCCGGATTATTTAGGATTACTTAATATTCCTAAACGTGATAATATTATTATTCTAAATGATTACAAATTAACTCGTTTAAGTAAATGGTTAGGAGCAGGTGCTCATGCCATTGCTAATCGTTTTACTAAATTCATAGTTGAAGAATATCCTAATATTAGTGGTAATAAAGAACTTAAAGAATTATTTAATGAGTTAGATAAAAAACATGGTAAAGCACTTAGAACAAAACGTAATAATGTAACTGATGAGTTTATTATTGAATGGGCTAATAAAGGTAAAACACTAACTCAATTAAGGGATGAAGGTTATAGTTGTTCATACCAACGTTTTACAAGATTACAAGATAAAGAATGGTTAAAAAGCAACCCAGATAGAAAATTTACTAAACAATTTAAGCGATGAGTAAAGTATTCCCACCAAACGAAGAACATATCCTAGAATTCCTAGCCAAGGAAGATATTGTTGAACAAGTAGAAGAATTTATTGGACAACTAAAAGATAAATACATTGAAGAACAATGTGATGATTCATACGAATTTGTAGCCCACGATGGAATCTGGAATACCATCTCCAGAGTAATTGAAAATATTGCTATAGATAATCAATAAAGAATTTGGAAGCCCGAAAGGGCTTTCGTATATTCAAGCATAATTAAAAATAAAGGTAATGAAGGAAGTTCGTGAAGCACTAAATCAGTATGAGTATTATCTCAACCAAGGAATGATTGTATTAGCTATGGAATACAAGAATCGTGCTGATATGTTGATGTCTAAATTGGTAAAATAAGAGTTATGGCTAAAAAAGATAAAGGTATTCTCCACAAAACATTCACTGAAGCACGTGATTGTATCAAAGCAAACGATCCAGATCGCGCTCGCGACTTGTTTGATTTTATGATCTACAGGGTAGCTCACGAACGTTGGGAAAACGATGTTCAAGCTGAAGATCGAATTGAAGGTGTAAAAGTAGGTGTTTGGCTCGAACGCGCTTGGTATGGTTTGGAAAATAATAATTTGTTGCTATGAAATACATTAAACTAACAGCTTGGGGTAATAAGAAAACCCACATGATTCCAATTAAAGCAATTGCTGATCTTGAATTTGATGATAATTATACTATAATTCGATTATCAAATGGGAATGTACTTAATGTAATTGAAGACGAACTCACCCTTAGCACTATGCTTGATCAATTGGGTGTACAAATTGTAAGTGAATTTAATTTAGATATAGATGAACTACCCTTCTAGTAGTATTTATTACAGTGATTATGAAGACTTCACAGATGAAGAATAATCATTTGAACAATTTTATATTTTGGGATGAACAGTGGCAAGAAAATACCGAACAAACGTCGCAGCAAGGAGGAGGGTCACATGGCTCAACTAGTGAGACGAAAAATGATCCAAAGAGATCACGGGGACAGTGCTAAGTTCAACAGAAACAAATTAAAACGTGAGGACCGAAAAGGTCCTCATTATATTTCATTTATATGAATAATTTTATTTGGTACCTAATGATAGGTGTTGCTTTTAATTGGGGATTTGATATAATAACTAGCTATGTAGAATCAGATAATAGACTTACTATAAAAGAAAGAATTATAGTAACTTTTATCTGGCCCATTGCTCTTATAACATTTATCTACCATCTTATAAAAACATTTAATAATGGTCCAAATTAAATCATTTTTATTAGGTGTATTATTTTACATGCTAGGACAAGTAATGACTTATTACCAGTTGAATGGTCAATTTATTTGGCCTTGGTTTAAACGTAATCCTCTTTTGTTAGCATTATTAGGTATACCTATTTCACTTATATTTATTGCTGCAACAAGACATACAGTAGAGGCATTTGGTGGGTTAATGTGGCCTCAACGTTTTATTGGATTTGCAAGTGGTATTTTAATTTACGCTTGGGGAACCAGTTATTACTTTGGTCAACCTATTGATACTAAAACTGCTATTTCGTTGTGTTTAGCATTATTATTAATTTGTGTTCAAATATTTTGGAAATGACAGGTGAAAAGTTAGTGGAACATTATGGTTTTAAAGCAGCTGGTTTAGGTAAATTTAGAGAATGGCAAGATATTAGCCAATCATTAAGAGAAGCAAATCCCGAGTTAAAAATGGATGATGCTGCCTATCAAGCATATAAACAGGTTATTGGAAGCGAATATGAAAAAAATTGATGTATTTTCCCCGTTTTATTATAAAACAAACCTTAAAGAGCATTCTGTAATCAAAGATGCTTATTTAGAGAGTATCCTAGCAAACTATAATTATAACCCAGAGCATTCACATGATTGGAATGTTCATACTAATTATATGTGGCGAGATACTTTGCCTAACACATTTGATTGGTGGACTTCAATTGAAATTTACAGAACTTATGTAAATGAATTCATTGAAGATTATTTTAGACAACCACTTGATTGGAGAATTGATGGTGAACCTTGGTATACAGCTTATGGTCGTGGCCAAAAAGCAGATTGGCATGATCACATGCCTGCTGACTTTTCAGCTGTACACTTTCTAAAATTTAATCCTGAAGTACATAACCCAATTGTATTTACTAACCCTGATTTAATATCTTCTAGGTTACATGGAACTTATAAATCACACTTGGTAAATAATTTAGGTACTTGCGCTAAACAATCTTATTATAAACACCAGTTCACTCCTGAGATTGAAGAAGGTGATTTTATTATTTTCCCATCTCAAATGCTTCATTTAGTGAATCCTAATGAAAGTAACGAATTAAGAGTTACTATAGCATTTAATTTTAATTTATTAGTCTAATGGAAAATTTAATCAATTTATTTTACAGAATCCGTTGGTGGTTTTTAGTTACCACTAACAAGTATCGTTCATATAAAGATAATCCTGACTTTAGCTTACTTAAGGAATGGGATTTTACTTATACTGATTTTGAGTTACTAGATCAAGATTTTAGATATGCTCCACCTTGGGGCAATAAGGTAAATAAACGTTGTTCGTTTAAGCTTAATAAAAGGGGAATTGAAATTACCTCTGAAGGAATTACCTTTAATAATATTATCAACTCAGATGATGATAAAATTGAAACCCCATTTATCTCAGGTTGTTTAGTATCTAAACCTACTAATGCATTACCTAAATTTGGTAAAGTAAGTGCAATGTATGCTATCTATAGAACAGAAGGTAATTGGCCAGCATTTTGGACTACTGATTCTGTTAATGTAATGCCTGAAAGTGATATTATTGAGTTTTTTGGGTTTAAGGATGGTAGACGTAAATTAACTCCTAATGTACATTATGGAACAGCTTACGATTCAAAGAAATATAAATTCCATTACCCTAAAAACATTTATTTCCCTGAGAAATTAAATGGCAAATACATGGAGTGGAGTGCTGAATTTTATCCTAATAAAACTATCTATAAAATCAATAACATTCCAGTCTATTATACTACTCGTAGTTGTAGTACAAATGATAAGATTGTGTGGTTGAATGGTGGAACATGGCATGATGCTACATTCGATAATGTAGGTCCTAGTTCAGCAGTTAAATGGTTGAAATATTATTCACTAATCGATGTTAAGAAAAGCTGAAGATATAAGAAGAACAACAACGTGGTATGTTGTTAGAGGTAAAGAACATCTACGAATGGGTAGTTGGGAAGATGCTATAGAATTAGCTAAGGTTAGTGATAAACCTTGTAATGTTATGAGTGAACAGTTTTATAAACAAAGATATCAAAATAAAGATAAATAATATGGGACAATTAATAGCCTTAACAGCAATTGTGGGAATGTCTTACGTGCTAGCTAAATTTATTGTTGATGTGATTAGAGGTAAATATCGCAGTTAATATTTGGAGACCCGGAAGGGTCTTCTTACATTCCCAATGTTAATGAAATAAAAAAAACGAGGGAAATGATTGTTGACATTGAAATTTTAGCAGACCGTTGGGAAGAGGAACAAGCAATTCTAAAACAACTTGCTACCGAGGATTGGGTTACCCAAGGGGAAGTTTGTATATTCAATGAAGTTAATGATGAATTGCCATTTTAAAAATAAGGGTTATGAAAACATTTAAAGACATTCAGTTCTTCCAATCAATGGGAGGTAATTTGAAAAGTAGTACCAAATTCGATAATGGATTTGAAATTAGTGTAATCGCAGGTGAGTTTGCTTACAGCACACCTCGTGAGCATAGCACAGACCCAGATTTCTTTGATAAATTTGAGGTTGCTATCTTCAATGATGAAGGAGAGTTTGTTACACGTAATTTCTTACCTGGACTTGATGATGATGTAGTAGGTTGGCAAGACCGAGGTCAAATCAATGCTCTAATGTTGTTGATTCAAAGTAAAAAGTAATATGGTTGAGTATACAAATCGTTACGGAGACGTTTACACATTCACAAAACAAGAGAATGGTGATGTGTTGTGGGAAGGTAATTTTGAATATTGTCGATTTGGATGGCCTAATGTTTACAAAGAAGCCTATCAGCAGTACCGAAAGGATGGAGGCGATATGCATATTGAAGAATTTGAAAAAGCAGTTCATGAATATAATGATGAAAAATCTGAGTACACTCCATTAGCCAAACAATACGGGCCATTAGTTTATTCAGATATAAACATTATCGATATGGTAGATCCTTCAGGAGGTCCTTATATTACTGAAGGTATGGATATGAAATACATCAGTGAGGAATTTAAAGGTAGAGTTGTTAGGTCATTTGTTCCTATTGAAACTGGTTACCTAATTCAGACCTACGGAGAGTTTGACCATTTAAAAGAACGAAGTGATGACTAACGAAGTAACAATCTTTATTAATCGACTCAAGAAAATAGGTATTGAGTTAGAACTCGCTAGCAATTATCCTTGGATTTACCTTGAAAAGGTGAATGGTAATGCTGTACAGCCTGAAGATTGGATTAATGCCAATCACGGATATGCTATCGCTTATAGCCCAGTACGTCCTGATCAAGATTATTCTCTCGATCACGATTGGAAAGAAATGTTTCGCATAATTAGAAAATACAAATGAAAGCAATCTTAGAATTTAACCTACCAGAAGA
>Ga0208795_1000793_pt1 | contig 15036 bp, 21 predicted proteins | sample CB_VirMetaG_6_FD_184541 | JGI IMG/M metagenome (GOLD analysis project Ga0208795, IMG submission 184541) | Freshwater to marine saline gradient viral communities from Chesapeake Bay - CB_1508_2 Viral MetaG (SPAdes) (version 4) | ecosystem: Environmental > Aquatic > Marine > Coastal | place: USA... | reverse complement strand
CATAAACGTTGAGGTCAGTTGTTTGAACGTATTTTCTAAGTGTTGCCATAATTAAAATCCATTTAAATCTCTAAACATATATAAATTGTGGGTAAGATAATCCCAATTGATTTGATCTCCAAGCATATAGAAATAATCATTCATATTTGCTTTGGGTTTACGATCCAAACCAGCTTCTGTATACCACATTTCTTCTAATGCGGCCATTACTGGGTTTGATGTATCGATTGATTCAATAAAGGTGTAACCACGATACCAACCAAATTCTTGTGGTACTGAACAACCTAAAAGGTGAACACGATCATTGTCGTGGATCACTTTCGTTTTGTAGAGAGCAGCGATGACAGAAATTCGACCAAGAGCTTTACCAAGATCCCGATTAGGATGAGGTACAACGTCGTTATAATAGCTTGCACCATAAGAGAAAGCAATCTTTTCATATCCTAAATCTTTGTAGGTTTGATAACAAGTACCTGCTTCGTGGATAGTTTGGGCTTGAACTACAGCTACTTTAGTAACGCCTTTAGGTAGTTTAATTTGAGCCCAATGACGAGCATTTACTACTGATTTATCTCGGTTTTCCCAAACATCAGGAACAATAAATTCATTAGGGCGAAGTTCTTCAATCCAATGCATTAAACGAGCACTATCATAAGCATGACCTAACTCGTGAAGCGAGTTATCCATGATAATATAGCGTCCTTGTTCTTTGGATTGACGGAAATATTCTAAGTATGCTGGTTCTTCATCCAGCAAGTGGGGTAAGCAATAATCGTAATCGTTAAATTTACGACTATCCTCAAGTAGACATAACGGGGTTTCGTGACTGACCTTTATCATGGGGTAAATATAAATATTTTATTTTGCTAAAGCAAGTTTTCTTGGACGACCCCTTTTACGATTTTCTGCTGCGGTTGGGTATTTAAATTCATTACAATACTCATAGTACGATAACAAATCACCTGACCAATTACAAAGCTCATCAATCAATTCGTCTTTGGTAATTTTGAAGGCGGTTGTGAATGCATCATAAATAGCTTCTAAACGATCGTTTTCTTCCTTCTCGTAGTCAGCTAGTAAACGACGATAACGAGCAACATCAACCATAGTCTTTTCGTATTGCATTTGGTAATCGTCTGTAGTTAAATCGAGTTTTTTACGCGCTTGTATTGCAGCACTCTGTGCTTGCCAATAATAGCATGAAAAATCAAAGTCACCATTTTTAATGCGGTCAAGTAACGGAGCACGTTTGCCTAGCGGACGACCCTTTTGGGCATGAGTTCGCCACCACATAAACTTATTGTAGTTGAGAGGTTGGAGTTTGGATAATTCCTGCTCGACTACCTCCTCAGGTTGTGCAATAAATGAATCTAAAAAGCAATTAAAAGGCATCCTCGATTGTCCCTGGTTTGTTTTTTAATATATTACGTAATGTACGAAGAGAGGAGTGGGTAATCAACTCCTCTTCTTGCATCTTATCAACCCAGTTTGGCTTCGATTTCGGCTTTGCGTTCTGCCAACGCTTTGAATTCTGATACCACATCGATTTGTTTGGGATTTTCAGGGTGGTATTGATACACTTCATCCATAACTTGAACAACTGTCATCAATTCATCCATCAGTTTTACTCGTTCTTTTTGGTCCATAACTTTATTTTTTATTTAGATAAATGTATGAAGAGGCTTTCGCCCCTCCAAATTTTACCAATAAGTTTTTGTAGTATCATCGTCTCGTTTCCTTTCAATTAAATTACGTAATTTATTAAGTTCATCATTAAGTTGATCTTTTTTCCATTGCTCTGCTGAAGTGAAACTATTACCTACTTTACTAATTTGGGATAAAATTGTTTGAATTTCTTCTTCTGTAATGGTACCATCTTGGTTTAAATCTAAAAAATTTAAAGAAGGTTCCCCATTTATTTTAACTTTAATTTTTGGTTCTTCATCTACTATTTTCCAATCCTCTTCAGGAATTTCAAATTCTTCACCTTCTAAGATTTCATCAATTACTTCTTCTGAAAGGTCATCTAAGCCATCTTGTAAAGTATTATCCCAATCAGATAATTCATCTTCAGTATAGATATCACTTCCTTCATTATTTTCTATATCCGAGTTTTTAGGTTTAGCCTGAGGTTCAAGATGTGAAACATCATTTTTTTTAGGACGTAATTGAGCAAAAGCAAAGTTTGCTGCTACTACAAGTGAAATAGCTAATGGGTCGAATACAAAGATAATTACTAATAAAAGTATGTTAATGATTTTATCCATTGGCATACCTGTAAGCCCTGAAAGATACTTAAGTGGACCTAATTCACTTGCTATATTATTTCCAGTTTTAATCTCTACAATCTTTGTTTCGTATTCAAACAACTGAGTGTTTAGTTCGTCTACTCTAGAGTTAATTGTATTTTGACGGGTAATAGCTTGATCTAATTGAGCTTCTAATGATTTACGAGTTGCAGAAGATGTAGTTGTAATTAATTGACCTTCAGCATTAGTATATTGAATTACGTTATTAGCTAATCCTGCTCTTAAATCAGTAACTGATTTGTTGATTGTTTCTTTTTCAGTAGTATAAACGCCAAGTTGTTCTTTAACATTATCTCGTTTTACTTCTACTAAAGCAATTTGAGAATCAATGTTACCTGCCTTATTAGCTGTTTCTTGATACGCAGCAGATAAGAAACCATAAATACCCATTGATGTAATTAAAATCAATACGGCAGCTGCTATAGTTAAGTAAACACGGAGAACTTTATTAATTTTATCCCAATACTGATAGAGTAGTGAGGCAATGACTAACTTAGCTACTTCAAGTGAACCAGCCATAATAATTACTTGGAGCGATGCTCCAGCAAAGAGTTTGCTAAGGCCGCTAACTGAATAAAAAGCAGCCGAAGCAGACACCGACAGGGCGGAGAGTGCGATTATAAAAGGAAAAATTCTATCTTGAATTTTTTTCCACATAGGTTTATTTTCTAAAGCCCTTATGCTTATCTATGCGGTCTAAGATTTCATTTAATAAATCTGCTTTGATAAAACCAGCCATAGAGGCATTTTTAAGGGCACTAATTAATTGTAATACGATGAATGGTACGATAATGGTTTCACTAAGCCAAGCTGTATATGCAAAGCCTTTTTCTACCATTAAAATTACTGTAAGAAAAACTATCCAAGTTACAGCACGTTGTAGAACTGAAACTGCGCGACGAGTTTGAAAACCTTCTCTTTTAGTACCTGCTATGATACCAAAAAAACCATCAATAAAGATGACAGCTACAAGGCCTAAATATTGTTCAAGGTTACCCATGTACAACTCAAGAAAGTAAGAGCAAATGAATGACATAGTGGTTGTTGTAGCAGCTATAGCTAAAAATATAGAGTTAGTTTTCATAAAACATAAGTTTCGTTATGGTGGTTCTCCAGGGCTTGGAAATTATTATGAAGTTGTTCGCACAGTTCTTTAAATTTTAATTGTTCATTATCTTCAAAAAGAAACCATTCACCATTTACCCTAAAGCGATCCCACATAAAGTGAAGAGTGCTTTCAATTTTAGTAGAAAACTTAGACTCAAAACTATCGACTACAACAATTTTACTCGGACACCCAGTTTGAAGATTTTTTAATCTTTTTTTGATGTCACCTTTTGTAAAACCGATTTTGTATTCGTCTAAATCTTGGGTTTTAAGTAGATAAACTAACATTTATGCTTTATAAGGTTCATATATAGTTTTACCTGCAGAGTTTCTTACTGCACGTAAAATTTGTCCTCTTTGAGGACCACCTTTTTTATACGAAACGTGAACCCAATCTGGGGATGTTTTAGTACCAAATTCCCAGATTAACTGATCAAAGTTTAAATTTTCTTTGATGTAATTAAAGATTTCAGCATTAGTAGGACCTCCTTTACCATCCATATCAATATCCATTGCTTCACCTTTGCAATGTTGTGAAGTTTTAGAACCACCAATAGCCTTATTTAATGCTTCACTTCTATATCCTGAAGATAACCAAATTGGCTTAGCGAAATGTTCACGGAGAGGTTGAAAAATGTGTTTAGCTAATTCTTTAGCGGCTTCTAAATGAGCATCTTTAGGAGTATTATCTATACCCCTTCTTTTAGCTGTGTTTGAAGCGCTAAATTCTGCAACTGATAAATTTTCTGATAAATTCATATATTATTTATTTTTTCCCATGATTTTATCAAGAGAAGTACCAAATAAGGCACCAATTGTGATAAATTCTACGGCTGATACTAAATCTTTAGAAGGAGCTACGCTAACATCTGTAAAACTATTCATAATCATAGTTACAGCTAAACATAAAAATCCTAAGAAACCAATTACTCTTTTCGAGGAAATCACACCTTCAGCTTCTGAAAGCATAGATTTAAAGAAAGATAAAATATTTTTCATAATAAAGGGTTTATAATAAATATTAAGACCCTTTTTCAGATGTATATTTTATACCCATTATTGTTCCGATTATACTAAAAGAATTAGTTAACAAAATACCGAATAAATTTGACCAAGTTGATTCAAGAATTGGAGCATTTAACCCAGCTACTAAACTATAAGTGAATAAAGCTGTGGTAAGTAAACCTACTCCTAATATAACCATTAAAGCTACTCTAACAATTCTACCCATTAATTCAAATTGGGTTCGTTTTTGGAGAGTATCTAAATCTTCCATAGCATCGTCACGTAATTTTTCTGCTTCTTTACGAGCTGTGGATGCTTCATTTGCTGAGCGTTTAGCTTCTTCTTCTGCTTTTTGGGCATCTTCTAAAGCTATTTTAAGTTCAGCCATCAAACCTTCGTTTTTTTGAGCAGCTGCTTCAAGTTCTTTATTTTGATTTTGAACTTGCTTTGTAATATCTAATCGTTTTCTTCGAGTAGTAGTATCTTTTTCTTTACAGATATTAAGATATTCTACAAATTCAGTATCTTCTTTTTCCGATTCAATTACTTTAAGGAGGTTTCCTTCAAGGTAGATTCTTTTCTCCTTAGCGAGCTTTAATAACCCATCACGTGTAACCTTTGTAATAATCATTATCTATATACTTTAAATGGAGCTGTTTTACTAACATACCCATTATAGTCTTTCATAAATTCTTCTAAACGTGGTTCAATATCATCTGATTTGATAATCCAGAATTGAGCACCAACTGCTTTAGCTTTAGCAATTTCAACTTCGTCTTGTGAAGAAGAAATAATACCAATAACACATCCGTTACCATATTCGGTATTAATTTTTCTAATCATTTCAATTCCATCATATGATGAACCAATGATATTTAAATCAACAAATACACATTCTGGACGTTCGTGGTTTGGGTCGTCTGGGAACCATTTTTTAAATAGTTTATCAGCTTCATCTGAGCTATCTAAAGCTTCAATGGTTAAAGCCATATCTAATAAAGAACATGCGTCCTCAAATACTAAATGAAAGAGATTTTCATCATCAATCAACATTAAAGTATCAATCATTTTAAATTTTTATTTTTATTTTAGTTCCTTGTTGTTGTTTTTCTGCCCAGATTCCAAAACCATGTTCTTTAAGAATTTCAATACAAATATTAAGTCCTAATCCTGTACCTTCTTCTTTTTGTCCTTCTTTTCTGGCGTAGGGTTTACTGAGTTCAATAAATTCTTCTTTGGTTATTCCACGCCCATTGTCTTCTATACATATGTGACTGCCGCTATGGTAATTACCTTCTAAATAAATTTTTACCCATTTTGTTGGGGAATCATTGTATTTTAACCCATTGCGAATTAAATTATCTACTGCGGTACAAAATAAAGGTTCATTTACTTCGATTGTAGGTAAATTATCATCTAAAATTACTGAAGATTTGTAGGCTGTTAAACGAAGATAGTCTTCTAAAATTGCTTTTATGTTATGCTCTTTTTTATTCATTTGAGCATTTTCCTTTACTAAATTAGTAAATTCATAAACCCCAGAATATACTTTTTGGGCATGGGATAAACCATCAGAAATAAGTTGTAATGGAGAGCCTATTTTTAGACTATCAATATCTTCTTGTTTTAACCTACGTTTTAAAGATGATATACCTCTGGGTAAATAAGTGTTAATGCCTGAGTGCATATCATGTCTAATAATTTTTGCGGCATGTTCTAAATAAATGTTTTTCTTTTTTAATTCTGCACTTACATAGGCTTTATTTTGTAAAAATTCATTTACTACATAAAAGAAGGGAGGCATAAAGAAAATTACAGATAAATATTCAAACCAATGTGTAAAAGTAGAATGGTGAATGTATTTAAATACTACAAGAGTTTTAAATATAAAGAAAATAAACATAATAGCCCCTGCTATTGCAAGGGCTATTTTTGATTTATTTGAAATGCCTTCAAAAGCAGACATTAGAGCTCAGTTTTCTTAAGACCTAATTTTTCAAATAACCATTTTGAAGGACAAAATTTAGTCCAAACGCCAACATTAAGCATAGCAATTACAAATACTACTACACCCCAATTGTTTAATAATAATCCTACGAGTAATACCAATGACATTAAAAGGTATACGGCTCTTACTGATGTCCAATTTTTCATGGTTAATGCATGTTTAAAGTTCCTATGATAGCAACCTTAATTCGAATCCAAACTCTATTCCAAAAAGGAAGAGATTTAAATTCTTCTGTTTTAAAAATATCTTCTAATTCATTCATAGTAATACATATAAAAAAAGAGCGCTAATGCGCTCATTTTAAATGAAAGTATGTAAAGTAAAATTACTTTTTAGCTTGTGGTTTACGGCCTCTTCTTGGGGTTCCTTTAGCAGCTTCAACAACATCTTTAGATTGCTTAACTACTTCTTTAACAGCAGCACCTACTTCTTTAGCTTCTTGAGCTACACGCTTAGCACGCTTTCTAATTTCAGCTACATCTTCTTTAGCTTCTTTAACTACTTCAACTACTTTTTCGTCTACTGTAGTTCTATTTAATAACCAGTTCCAGAATCTTTTTAAATATTCCATTATTTTAATTTTTTGTTATAATTATACATATTACTACCCATCGCAAGAAACGCAATCTACTGTACGAGATCCTAAATCTCCTCGAATTACTGAATCAGTTCGTAAGTAATATAGGGTTTTTATTCCTAATTTCCATGCTTCCATGTGAACTTGGTTAATCCATTTTGGTGAATCAGTTGGGTCAAATGAAAGGTTTAGTGATTGGGTTTGATCAATATACTTTTGACGTACAGCTGCTTGTTGAACAAGTGCTAATTGGTTAATCTCTGGGAATGTTAGGAATACTTCTTTTTCGTCTTCAGTTAATACATCCTGGGGTAAATTGGTTACTGAGCCATTGTCTGCTAAAATTTGGTCCCAATATTTATTTTGGTTTTTACCTTTAGCAATCAACAATTTTTCTAATTCAGGATTTTTAACAATGAAAGTACCTTTAGCACCATTAAACACGTAAACGTTTGCTGGTTGAGGTTCAATACCTGCTGAACATGAATTGATACGTGAATTAGAAACTGTAGGAGCAATTGCTAATAAGTGTGTATTGCGCATGCCTGTACCTTTACACCAAGCTGGTTCTCCATATTCTATAGCCATTTGACGTGATGCGGCTTCAGCTTTATTTTTGATATCACTAAAAATCGTATGAGTCCAAGCTGTTGAAGCAATTGAGTTAAATGGTAAGTTTTTCTGTTGAAGGAATGTATGCCAACCCATTACACCTAAACCTAATGCTCTACCTTTTTTAGCATGACGATGTGAGCGAATCATTGATTCTTTACCATTGGTTTTTTGAATAAATTCTTCCATTACACCATCTAAGAAATAGATAGCGGTTTCAACTACATCTGTGTTTTTCCACTCATCATACTTAGCTAAGTTGAGTGAAGATAAGCAGCAAATAAAACTATGTTCCTCATCTGTATGGAGTGTAATTTCAGTACAAATATTAGTCATAGAAACATCTAAGTTGTTCATACGATATGCTAAAGGATTATCTTTATTAATATTATCCTTAAACATTACATATGGTTCTCCTGTTTCTACGCGTGATTTAAGTATTTCTAACCATAATGACATAGCTTCGCTGTCACGATCATTTAAGCGCTTCATAAACGCATCATCAACAACTACGCATTGGTGTAAGTTAAGACATTGGCGGTTAGGATCACCTTTAGGACGACGAATTTGTAAAAATTCTTTAATGTCTTTGTGGTTGATATCTAGATTTACAGATGCTGCTCCTCTTCGGACTGAACCTTGGTTAGTTGCAATAATTGTAGAATCGTAGATTTTAGCCCAGGGGACAACTCCTTCAGATTTTCCGTTTCCTGTGATGTGTTCGCCTCGTCCTCTGATACGTGAAAGTGAGATACCAACCCCACCTCCATAAGAGGTAAGTCGCATGAGTTCTGCGTTAGTGAGTCCAATACCTCTGATTGAGTCAGGTGTATCAATGCCAAAACATGAAATAGGTAAACCCCTATCAGTCCCAGTGTTACTGAGGACAGGGCTAGCCAAACCAATCCATCCATTCCAAATATATTTATAAAACTTGTTTTCTAAGTCAGGGCGGTTTAGACGCATTGCTACAGCATGAGCAACTCGTCTATATGCCTTGCGAGGTGTTTCCCCAGGTAGTAGATAACCTTTAGAGATAGTAGACAATGCTACTTCATCCATGTATTCTGGGAAGTCTTTACCACGTTCCCAAGTTGTAAAATCTGCAATTAAATTATTATCCATTTTTTGTTTTCAATTAGAAAATACTTTCGTCCCATTGCATATGTCCTTTTGAGTAGTTTGTTACTCTATTTGCAAAAAAATCTGTGTGTTGTTTACCTGCTGAAAGGTGATCAAACCATTTCATTCTTTCAACTGCTGTCATGTCAATGTTTGAGACGATTGGGTTATAACCAAGGTCACCAAGTTTTGTATTAACGCGATTTTTAATAAAGTTTTCAAGGTCATATTTGTTACAACCCTCTAGGTCACCAAGTGAATAAACTTTGTTAATAAAGTCAAGTTCAAGTTTAAGAGACAATAATGCTGCTTCGTTAATAGCTGCTTCTAACTCTTTAGTTTTAAGGTAGGGATTTTCTTCAATTAACGTTCTGAATAACCAGCATCCTGCTTCGGAGTGCATTGATTCGTCTCTAATTGACCATTCAACAATTTGACCCACTCCCTTAAGTTTGTTTCGCATTTTGAAAGATAATAGCACAGCGAAAGATGAAAAAAGATTAACTCCTTCGGTAAACGCCGAGAATATGGCGAGTGATTTAGCAATCTCGTGGAGATCTTTTTCACTATCAAAACTATCCCTAACAAGCATAAGATTTTCAATCTTTGCCATTGTAGTTTTATCTTCAAGGAATTCCGAGAAGTCATCAAGTCCAAGTGTTTCATTTAATAAAGAATAAGCTTCAGCATGGATAGTTTCCATACTTCCAAAAGTAGTAGCCATCATAATAACTTCTGGTTTACGGAACCATTTTGTTACTAATCCTGACCAATAATCGTTTACAATGGTTTCTGTTTGAGCAAATCCTTTTAAAATTGAGCCTATAATATTTTTTTCGGTTTCATTTAAATTTGAATTCCAATCATTCAAATCACTCATCATAGGCACTTCAGTATGCAACCAATGCGCTTGTTGTTGTGAAAGCCAATACTCATAAGCTTGCGGGTATTCGAAAGGTTTGTAGATAATCCTCTCATGCAATAGATTTGATTTCTTTGCCATTGTAAAAAGTTAATTAAGAATTTAGAAAAAAGTTGTGGTGTTGTCTCAATTGATCTTTTTCAGAATCTGAAACATTTCCGTAACTTGATTTGGTATCAGCAGGGGTGATTTCTTCGAGTTCAGCATCGGAGATCATCTCAAAATGACCCGTGGATGTATCAATCTTAGCGCCGTAAGTTAGTCCATCCATTCCGTACCTATTTTTCATAATATGCCATCTTCCTGTGCCGTTAACCTTATCTTGTCTTTTGCGACTTAAAGACGCTGCGAAGTCGGTAATCATGATTTTATCATAAGAACCGGCTGCTTTATCACCCTCAATAATGTCGTCTTTGGCACCGGCGCGGTTAACCTGTGAGACGCTCCAAATTGGGATGTTAAGCCCGCGAGCTAATCCTTTAGTGCCAACATAAATATCATCAATCTCTTCTTTACGTTCGCGATTTGACTTTTTTGAGCGAAGAAGATCTACATAATCAATGATAATTAGATCAGGTTTAAAATCTAAATCAATACATTTTTGGATATGGGATTCAAGCGTAGATATGGATGCGCGACCTGGGGCGTATTCTTTAATGATCAGGTTACCAGGTAATTTTTCCATTACCTCTTCTACTTTAAGTTTATTAGCTGAGATTACATTTACAGGAATTCCTGTAAAAAAAGCGTCATATCGACGACCAACATAATCTTCACCTAATTCAAGGGTGTAGTGAATTACATTAAAACCCATTGTAACGGCTTGACCTCCTAAAGCAACTAGTGCCCAAGATTTACCGCCTCCTGGATTGCCAAATATAAGACCAAAATCTCCATTTCCGAGGCCACCTTGAAGTATGTTATTAAATTCACTCCAAGGAGTCGGGATAACAATTCGATGTTCTTCACGATAACGTGTTTCAATGTCTTTATTGTATTCATGACCTAAATTTTTATCTTGACCAGCTTTCATAGCTGATTCAATCATATATTTAATTGAATCGTAATCTCCTGCTTGTAGTAAGTCTACTGAGTTGAGTAGGGCTTTTTTAAGCATTTGGTTTTTACAAAACGCTGAAAATTCTTCTTCAACGTAAGCTAAATCATCTGATTCTTTATATGCTTCGCGAAGTTGTTCTTTAACAGCAATTTGTAGAACCTCGTTTTGTAATTTTTTAATTTCTACTTTAAGTACCTCAAGTGAAGGTGTTGTATGATACTTATCGTAATATTTTAAAATTTCTTTAATAATCCATTTATGTGCTTGAGATTCAAAATACTCATCGCTAATAATATCGTGGATATTAATTAGAAACTCTTTGTGGTTAAGGAGCGCAGCTAATACTTTAACCTGAAAACCAGGTCCGTACTGATTAATATTTGTAAGTGTCATATAACTTATTCATTATAACTAATTAAATCTTTAAATGTGGATTGAATCCAGTAATCAATGTTTTTAATTAAATGTTTCAAACCATCTTCGTGATAATACTTAAGAAATTCTAGAGTATCAAGTTCAGGTAGGGGATAATCAATAACTTTATCCAAAAATTCTTTTTCAATATCATCTAACATAGGATTATGTAGATTCATGATACGATAATTTTTTTCAAGTTGTGCTTGTGTATCCAATACCCGAGCGTAAATAATATTTTCTTTAAGTTTTACTTCACTTATATCTAAAATGTCTTGGAGCGTCAATATACGCTGAGTAAGTTCGGGGAACAACTTAAGTAATTTTTTCTCGCCTAAACCTTTAACACCTGGGACTTTATCTGAATTATCACCCATTAATACTTTATAGAGAATAAAGTTTTTAGCTACAATGCCAAATTTTTCTACTACAGTATCTGTTGTGTAATAATCTTTTTCAATAGGACGATATACAATAATATTTTCGTTAATTAATTGAATAAAGTCTTTATCACTAGATACAATGAATACCTTTGAACCATAATTATCGGACAATCGGGTTGCTAAATGCGCTATAATGTCATCAGCTTCTACTTTGTCCAATGATAATGTTTTTATTGGTAAGCATTGTAAATAATGAATTAAACGGACAATTTGGTCAATTTTAGCGGCGTGTTCGTCATCTAAATTTTCAAAAATATCCCAGTTTGTAATACGAGTAAGATTACGATTTGATTTGTATTCGGGGAGTAGGTTCTTCCTATTAGTGGTCGAACCCACTCCGTCGAATACTACATAGACTGATGTTGGGTTAATTCGATTTATTAAAGTTCCTAGTGAGCGGAGAAATCCGCCTAAACCCCCTACATGTACTCCGTCTTCATTGACGAAATTCAGCATTGCAAAATTACGGAAAAATAGATTTAGTCCATCAATTAAAAGAACGCGGTCATGTTTATTAAGGGATTCGGTTTCATTCTCCTCAACAACATTATCAAGGAGTTTTAGTAAATCTTTTGGATCCATATCAATCTGGTTCGTTAGCGTACTCTTGCTGAGGCTCGTAGTGGTCTACTTCTTCTACGACTTGAAAGTCTCCCCCACCTAGAATATGAGCCCATTCTTTAGCGTGAGCATCTTTATATGATTTAAGTGCCTTTTCATCATCATTAATAAAACCATGGGGTGTCATAATGATTTTACCTTTAGTTGTAATACCATTGATGTGGTTTTTATCAATCTGAAGGTTAGTGCGCTTAGCAAATTCTACTTGTTTGCCGTCTTTGATTGCTTTAATCTTGTTAGTTCCAGCGTTAGCAATGTTACCGAATGTTACTACGAATGTAGCATCAAACCACATAGCGAAACCACCTTTGTTCATCAACTTAGGTTGACCCATAGGCATTTCAGGCTTAGCTGTCCATACTTTATTGATAGCAACCAATGTATTAGTGTACTTTGAAGACTCTTTACGTGATAATGTAATCTTTTGATTTACACCATTACCGAATTGAGTTGACATTGCACCTGCATTCCATTCGTTATTATTCTTTTTAGAAGTAATAGATAATTCACAAGGTACTGAACCGATTGAGTCCCAAAAGAACATCAAATCATAAGGCAAATTACCTTTTTTCTGCTCATCAAGCAAATCAAGAATAAATGCTGCTACATCCTCAATTGTGTGGATAGTTTCACGATCGGCATAAATAAAGAAACCTTTATAGTCAATTAATTCACCAGTCTCTTCATCATATACTTCTTCCATTTGAAGACCCATTTGAGTAGCGTGTTCCCAATTCCATTTCATCTCGGTGATAATGAATACTGGTAGAATTCCTGCTTTTTGTGCGTTAACTGCGGCTTCGATAAGAGCAGTTGTTTTACCTGTGTCACTATGCCCACGAAGAAGAACAATGTGGCCTGTTGGAATGCCAGGCACACTTGTTACTTCCTGAAACGCTGGTGAAAGAGGGACCCATTGTTGTGGTTTAAATTTAACCGAACCAGATAGTCCTTTTTTCTCTTTAAACTTATCAAGACTAAAACCAGCCTTGATCTCAGCAGACACTGCTGCTGAAAGTGATTCACTACGTTTTTTAGCCATAATTAGAAGGGCAAGTCGTCGTCTTCTTCAAACAAAGAGTCGAATTTATCCAACTTAGATTGCTTAACAGCTTGAGCTGAGGTATTCAATGAGTAGTTAGTTTGTGGTGCTTCATCTTCTTTTTCATCGTCAATGATATCACCTTCTTCAGCTTGTGGGTTCAACCAATTTTGCAAAGAGATTTTCATTTCGTCAAAGCTAAATGGCTTAAACAACTCTTTAGGATTTGGTTGATTATTTTTCCACAAATTAACTTCATCGCCTTCACCCAATGGGCTATTTTTCATTGAAGGGCTAACAGTAGTTTTGTTGTAAGGGGTACCAGTTGCTTCGGGACCAACAGTGTTCAATTTAATGTCACGTCCTTCCAAAACGTCGGTGTAATCGCCTACTTCCTCGTCAAGAGCCATTTGCAAAAATACTTCGTAAATTTCTTTACCGAACTGCCACAAACGAACACCTTTGTCTTCTTCACCACGAACAATTACAGGGGCAAAGTAACGAGCTTTAGGTTCGATTTTTTTAGCCAAACGCCAGTTTTCCTTATCGTTTGTCTTTTTCAATTGAGCTGCGAACTCAACAATGGGGTCTTTATCGCCCCAGTTAATAGGAGATACCATTACAGGCTTATCAATTCCGTAGTGGAAGAAAATTTCGCTGAATGGCATTGATGGGTTGTACTTTGAAGGTACAACACGAACTGTTTGTTTACCAACGGAAGGTTTCCAGAAGGCTGATTGGCGGTCAGATTTGCTACCACCATTCGAGGTTTTTTGCATTGCGTTCAAACGCGATTTGATTGCATCTAAATCCATTTTTTATAACTTATTTGATTAATAACTAAATGTACGAAACTGATTTTGGGAATCCAAATTAAAGTAAGCCCTTTTTACAGGGCTTTTTTACTTTATTTTTAATTGTGCTTAGTATGTATATTTTACCTAAGAAAGGGGCTGGTGTAAGGTCGTTTCCCTATTTTAAATTTTTTTAAAACATCCATCATATTAGAATAATCCCCAGCAAATGGTATGTATACTGAATATTCTCCAGTTTTTGGATTTTCTCCAAATTTTATTTCTTCCTCATCAACAAAAAACTCTTCATTAGCTGCTTTCGCGATCTGTGCTTGCATTTCGGGGGTTGGTTTCTTATTAATTGCAATGTATATACCCTCATCCCAATCACTAACATTATCTGTTGTAGTTTCATTTAAACGAGAACTTGCAGTAAGCTTATTTTCAGCTAAGTATTTTTTGTAATCAAAGTTGCTCATTGTGTCTAATTTATTATAAATATTATATTTTTTTAAAGTTCAATAATCTCGTGGATTTTTGTTTTTAATTGCCTTAATTCATTTTGCTGAGTGAGCAAAATTGTGTTTTTATAATGTTTCCAATCAATTTGGAAACGTGTATCTACTACCCCACCGTTTAACGATTTAATAAGTTCGTTTAGGGCGTTAATTGTATAAAGTGTGTTTGATTCTTTTTTACGGTGAACCAAAATTGTGTTTTCTGGGATGTTTGCTATATTAGCCATTTCAATGTTATACGTTAAAACGTATTCATTGTTATTTTTAACCTCTAAAACGAATATTTTATTGTACATAATGGTGTACTTCTTCTGTAGAGAGTTTACTAATTCATCTACACCATCTAAAGTAGTAAATGTACAAAATAACTTATTATTCAAATCAGTGAAATTTATAGGATTGTCTGCCCCATAAATATCATACGGTAGGTCTAAAGTCATAACTGGTTCCATGTGCAACTTTTATATTGAGTTTATATTTTT
>Ga0208795_1000791_pt1 | contig 15069 bp, 19 predicted proteins | sample CB_VirMetaG_6_FD_184541 | JGI IMG/M metagenome (GOLD analysis project Ga0208795, IMG submission 184541) | Freshwater to marine saline gradient viral communities from Chesapeake Bay - CB_1508_2 Viral MetaG (SPAdes) (version 4) | ecosystem: Environmental > Aquatic > Marine > Coastal | place: USA... | reverse complement strand
ATTGGTGCTTTAATGGGTTCTTTACAAGGAAACGAAAATGCTCCAGGTCTTGCTGGGCTAAATTATTTAGGTGGACCACAACAAGCAACCCCTGGCGATCCAAATGCAATACATTACAATCAATTTAATCCTCCTCCTGCTAATAGTGGTCTTCTTCCATATAGACCTAATGTACCATTAGGTGGTGGAATTTTGGGTTTACAACAAGGCGGAACAAATGCTTTAGGTCAAAACCCCTTACAAAGACAGTTAGGAAGAATAACCTAATGGCAAAACTCTGTGCAAAAGGAAAAGCCGCCGCAAAAAGAAAGTTTAAAGTTTACCCCTCTGCCTACGCAAATATGTATGCGAGTGCAGTATGTTCTGGTAAAGTTACCCCTGGTGGTAAATCTAAGTCTCAAGAAAGAAAAGCCGTATCCGCTCAAAGAAAAGCTGTCGGTGGTGAAATGGTCGCTGCTGGATGTGGTATGGTTGCAGACAATAGACGTAAGAAAACCAAACTTTATGTTTAAGGAGGTTAATCATGGATAAAATCAAAAACATGTGGAACAAGCTAAATAACAAAGCAAAGATTTTTGTTTCTGTTGTTGCTGTGCTTGTTGTCATTGAAGTTATCAGATCAGTATTTTAATGGCTCAAAATGGTCTTCGTAAATGGGTGAAAGAACGTTGGGTGGACATTGGTGCACCCAAAAAAGACGGTAAGTATCAACCTTGCGGAAGATCCAAAGGATCAAAAAGAAAGTATCCAAAGTGCGTACCGATTGCAAAAGCAAGAAGTATGTCAAGTTCTCAAAAAGCGTCAGCAGTACGTCGTAAGCGTGCTGCTGGCAATCCAGGCGGAAAGCCTACGAATGTAAAAACTTTTGTCTCGAAAAAAACAAGCAGAAAAAATTAAAGAAGATGTACTCGAATGGTCTAAGCAAGTCTTAGAGCCAATGAATAAACATCTAGGTTTCCCGGCATGTCCTTTTGCTGCCAAATGGAGAAAAGAAGGTAAGCTTCGAATAGAAGTTCGAATGGATAAATCCAAATATGAAAAACATCTCACCAGTGTATTGAAAGATTGGAATAAAAAACAACACGATATTATTATTTTTTGTGACCCTTTTTGGGAGCAATATACACCTGAACAATTTCAAGAAAAGATAGATTTCTACAATAAAACATATAACAGACGTGATGTATATTTTATGGGGTTTCATCCTGATAATCCTGCAACTGCTGATGGAGAAGAATTTTTAGTCGATCCAACAGACAATTGTACTTATCAGTCCGATTTAGGCTATTCCATGATGCTTATACAGAAGTTTAAACAGTTGTACGAAGCAAGTTGCAAACTACATAAGATAGGTTATTATGAAAAGTGGCCAGCCGAGTATTATGACGAGGTCGTCAGAACAAGGCAAGAAACGTACGAAAAATTATTTAAAAAGGAGAAAACATCATGATGAAAAAGAAAAATGTCGTCAAAAAAAGAGGCGGCGGTATGATGAAAATGCGTGGTGGTGGAGCTGTAAAAAAAGCTGTTGGTGGGTTTATGGTCTCACCAAGAAAAGCCATGGCAATGGGGAAAAAGTAATTTATGGCTACCTCGGGAACAACTAATTTTGATTTAAGTTTTGATCGAATTATTGAACGTGCTTATGCTCGTTGTGGTAAATCTGTTAGAACAGGATATGAGCTAGCAGCAGCTAGAGATAACCTTAATTTATTATTTTCAGAATGGGGAAACCGGGGTGTCCACCTTTGGAAAATTCAAAATGAAACAGCTAATTTAACTGCCGGTACAACTACCTATACAGCACCGAGTGATGCTAGTGATATTTTAGAAGCTGTTTTTAGACAAACTAATAATGATGGCACAACTACCGATACAACTCTTACAAAAATTAGTCGATCACAATATGAAGCTCTTCCCAATAAAGCTGATCAAGGAAGACCTAGTCAATATTATGTTAGAAGAAATTTAGCGAACGTAGAAATAAATTTATATCAAACTCCCGATACAACAGACACTCAAATTAATTATTACTATGTTGGAAGAATTCAAGATGTAGGTGCTTACACTAATACACCCGATGCTCCCTATCGTTTTCTTCCCGCAACAGTTTCTGGACTAGCTTATTATCTTTCTCAAGAACTAGCACCTGATCGTATGCAAATGCTTAGTCAGGTTTATGAAACAGAATTAAATAGAGCGTTAAATGAGGACACTCAAAGAGTATCAGCTCATATTGTCCCCATGCGTTCTTACATCTAACAATGACTTTTGCTGTTGGTAAATATTCTTTAGCTATATGTGATCGATGTGGTCAACAATATAAATATTTAGAATTACAACAAGAGTGGAACGGACTCTTTACTTGTCCCGAATGTTTTGAACCCAAACATCCACAACTTGATCCTCCTTATCATGCAGCGGATCCCGAAGCATTACAAGACCCCAGGCCCGCTCGACAAGAGCCTGTGACTGTATTTGTTGGATCTCCAGGAGATAGCTCCTTTACATCAACAGGAATGATACCCTCTACAGAAACAAGAGACTTGAATCCTTTAGTTCGTCTTGGTAGAGTTACCGTGAGTATATCATGAACTATTCTGAACTTGTAACAAATGTCCGAAGCTATACAGAGGTAGATAGCAATGTCTTAACAGAATCTATTATTAATGTTTTCCTTACTAATATTGAAAATCAAATAGATCGACTTCTTGATAGTGACGCTCAGAGAAGATATGCAACAACCAGTTTAACCGTTAATAATTCCTTTGTAGAGGTCGGAAGTCTAGGCTTAGGTGGTTTTCGTTTTGCAAGAGGAGCACAGATAGTCAAAGATGATGGTGAACGTGTTTGGCTTGAACAAAGAGATACAACTTTTATGGATGAATATGCAGTAGAAAGATCCACTTCTGATTCTAACTATACTGGCATACCAAAGTATTGGGCTAATTGGGATAGTAATTATTTAATGGTCGCTCCTACACCTGATCAGGCTTACACCTTAGAATTATGGTATAATGAACAACCTGAACGATTAGGTGACGGAACTGGAGGAACTTCTACTACAACTTTTATATCTAATAATGCACCTGAAGTTTTGTTGTATGGCGTGCTTGGGGAAACCTTTTCGTACTTGAAAAATCCACAAGATATGCAATTATACAGTCAAAAGTTCCAGACTGCTTTGACAGCTTTCGCTAATGAGCAAATGGGACGTAAACGTAGAGACGAGTATGCGGACGGAGTTTTACGAGTACCCTTACCGTCAGCAGACCCACAAGCCTAAGGAGGGCTTAAAACATGGCAATTAACCAAGCAGTTTGTGCAACATTCAAACAGCAATTGTTAGATGGCGACCATGATATCAGTTCAGATACTATCAAACTCGCTCTCTATACAGATTCTGCTTCATTGGATGCAAACACATCAGCCTATTCCGCTTCAAACGAAGTCGGTGATTCAGGCTCATATTCAGCAGGCGGTGGAACTTTAGCAAATGCTAACGTCAGCTTAACCAAAACTAATGCAACAGCATCAACAGCTTTTGTAGATTTTGATGATTTATCATTTACGAGTGCAACAATCTCAGCTCAAGCAGCTTTGATTTACAACACTTCATCTGCAAACGTAAATGCTTCAATCGCAGTATTAGATTTTGGTGGTGTGAAGACATCTACAAACGGAACTTTTACAATTCAGTTCCCAACCAATGATGCTTCTAGTGCAATTCTAAGAATTAGCTAAGGCATATTTAATTTACAAACACAAGTGATGTTTGTACTATAAGATATGTCTTACGCTGATTTTCCTTTTTCCACAACTCCGTACGCTGCGGAACCCGTTGAAAACGCTGTTATACCTGTAACAAGCGTTTCGGCTTCTTTTGCGTTACAGGGAGTAGGTGTTTCAGCAGGCGGTAGTGTCACTGTCGTTGCGGCAGAAGACCAAATGGATTTTGCGATTGGCACAGTCATCGCAGAATCAGAATCAATTGTTGAGATAACAGCAGGTGTTCAAGCAGATACAGAATTAGGCACTTTTGTTACCACTGCCGATTCTAATCTCACTCTTACAGGAGAAGAAATATCTTCTGATACAGGAACAATAACAACCACTGCAGATGCAGTAGAAGTTCCCACCAGTGTTATTATTTCTTCTAACACGGGAGTAGAAACAGTCACTGGAACGGCTCTCATTACTCCTACAGGTGTTGAAGCAACTGTAGATTTAGGCACACCTGTTATCTCAGGTGCATCTGTCTTAACTGTTATAGGAGAAGAACTTAATACTGTTTTAGGAACTGAAGTCATTGTTGCAGATGCTAATGTCGACGTCACAGGATTAGAAGCTTCTCTTACAGATGGTACTGTCGAAGTTATTGCAAATGCAGACGTTATAGTTACAGGTCTTAATATTCAATTTACAGAAGGTACGGCTGAAGTTACAGCGACAGCAATAGTTGATGTCACGGGAATAGAAGTATCCACCGAACTAGGAACAGAAACAGTTACAGGAACGGCTAATGTTGACGTTACTGGATTAGAAATCAACTTTACCGAAGGAACAGCAACCGTTGAGGCCAACGCTACTGTTGTTCTTACAGGGCTAGAAATTAACTTCACAGAGGGCACAGTAGAGGTTAATGCAGGAGCCACGGCTGAAGTTACAGGACTAGAAATTTCATCGCAAAGTGGTAATGTTGAAATTGTTAGTGATGCTAATGTCAGTGTCACAGGACAAATTTTAAATTTTGCTTTAGGTAAAGAAACAATTACAGGAGCATGGGAACCAGTTAGTCCAAATGTATCAAATTCGTGGACAGAGGTTGCAGCATAAGGTATAAAAAGACATGGCATTTCAAATAGCAGATAGAGTCAAAGAGACAACAACGACAACAGGAACAGGCACTTTTGATTTAGGGGGTGCAGTTTCTCAGTTTCAAACATTTGTTGCTGGTATTGGAAATGGTAATGAAACTTACTATTCTATTGAAGATCCGACAGGAACAGATTGGGAAGTGGGTATAGGAACAGTCACTTCTGGAGCTCCAGATACTCTTTCTCGTGATACCGTCATTTCTTCTTCTAATGGTGGATCTTTAGTCAATTTCGGTGCAGGGGAAAAAGTCGTCTTTTCAACACAACCTGCTAGTAAAACTTTTATTTTATCAAGTGATAATACTGCTGTTATTTCTAATATTAATGCATCTACATTAACCGCAGGAACTGTTAATGATGCAAGACTTTCTGCTAATGTCACTTTAAACAATGCTTCCACAATTTCGACAGGAACTCTTGCTCAAGCAAGACTTGCAAATTCTAGTATTACCATTAATGGAACAGGAGTTGCTTTAGGTGGCTCCATAAACGTCGGTGATATTACAGGTGTCACTGCGGGCGATGGTTTAACAGGTGGTGGAACTACAGGTGCAGTAACTCTTAATGTAGGAGCCGGGACAGGTATTGATGTAACCGCAGACGCTGTAGCTGTTGACGTATCTGATTTTATGACCAATGGTGCTAACAATCGAATCGTGACTGCAACAGGCACCGATGGAATGAATGCCGAAACAAATTTAACTTTTGATGGATCGACTTTAGCAGTTACAGGTGGTGCTACTTTCACAGCCAATGTTGCTTTAGGAGATTTAGACCGTATCTTAATGGGGCCAACAGGCGAATATCAAATTTATCACGATCATGCGAATGGTGTATCTGTTATTAAAGATGCCGATGTTGGTGGAAAGATTAATGTTGAAGCAGACAACATAGATTTAACAGGTCCTGTTGTTGCTTCTTCTACTGTTAACGCTGCAACCTTTAATGGTTCAGGTGCAGGTCTGACAAGTCTAAATGCAAGTAATTTGTCCTCTGGAACTATTCCTACTACTAGTGGTGCTAACTTAACCAATTTAAATGCATCAAATGTTTCCTCAGGCACATTACCGAATGCAAGACTTTCCGCTGTTCCTAATTCAGCTTTAGATAATTCTTCTATCACAATTAATGGCACAGGCGTATCGCTCGGTGGTTCAATTAGTATTGGAGACATTACAGGAGTCACTGCTGGTAGTGGTTTGACAGGCGGTGGCACAACAGGAACGGTTACTTTAAATGTGGGGGCAGGCACAGGTATTGACGTTTCAGCAGATGCAGTCGCTGTTGATGTTTCTGATTTTATGACTAACGGTGTAAATAACCGAGTTTTAACTGCCACAGGTGCAGATGCAATGAATGCTGAAGCTAATATGACTTTTGACGGATCTGTTTTATCTGTCACAGGAAATGTAAATGCTTCTTCTACTTTTAATGGTTCAGGTGCAGGATTAACAACTTTAAATGCTTCCAATGTGTCTTCTGGCACATTACCTAATGCTCGACTTTCTGCTGTCCCTAATTCAGCTTTAGACAACTCTTCTATTACAATTAATGGTACAGGTGTCTCTCTTGGTGGTTCTATTAACGTAGGAGATATCACAGGCGTTACTGCTGGTGATGGTTTAACAGGGGGAGGCACAACAGGTGCAGTTACTTTAAACGTTGGTGCGGGTACTTTAATTGATGTTGCCGCAGATACAGTTTCAGTCGATTTATCAGAATTGACTACATCCACTTCTGATGCTGACGGAGATTTTTTCTGTGTAGTTGATTCTGCTAATGCTCAAAAAAAATTAACTAAAGGTAATATCAATATTTCAGGATTTAACAACGATGCAGGATATACAACTAATGTTGGTGATATTACAGGCGTAACCGCAGGTTCAGGTTTAACAGGTGGAGGAGCTTCTGGTGCTGTGACACTTAACGTAGGAGCAGGCACTGGTATCGATGTAGCTGCTGATTCTATCGCTGTTGACGTATCTGACTTCATGACCAATGGTTCGAACAACAGAGTTCTAACAGCAACAGGCACTGATGGTATGAACGCTGAGGCCAACATGACTTTTGATGGCTCAACTCTATCGGTCACAGGTGGTGTCACTGCTACAGGAACAGTAACCGGAAATCAACTAGCAGTATCAAGTGCGGGAACTTTTAGAGATGTTACAGGAGATTATGGTTCTATAGAAATTACAGGTGGTGCAACTAACAGTTGGTCAGGATATTCTATAGAGGGGCAAATTGTTTTTATGAACAATGGATCTATTGGAGGCCTTTATAATGATATAAATAATCAATGGATTTTGAAAAGCACTTATAATGGTGCTACAACTATTCAACACGCAGGAGTTGATAAACTAGCCACCACAGCGACAGGTATATCTGTAACAGGAACCGTGGTCGAATCTTCAAGTTTAGCGTACAAAGAAAACGTACAACCCCTCGAGTTCAATGAAGCGATCTATAATGTCAATGCCGTGAAGTATGACAGAAAAGATGGTTCTTCGAAAGATGAAGTCGGTGTGATTGCAGAAGAACTATATGAAGTATTACCTGATCTAGTCGAATGTAAAGACGGTAAACCTGATGCAGTAAAATACACCAAGATGACGATGTATCTCTTAGAAGCCTTGAAAAAACAAAATCAAGAAATACAATTATTAAAGGAAAAATTAAATGGCTAGTACCTATTCAAGTAGTTTAAAATTAGAGTTAATGGAGACAGGGGCAAATGCCAATACCTGGGGAAATAACACTAATACCAATTTACAAACAGTCGATGCTTTTACAGCAGGATATATTGATATTGATATCTCTGCAAATTCTGGAAGCACTTACACTCTTTCATCCAACAACGCAGATCCAACTGCGGAAGCTTCAAATAAAGTTTTAGATTTATACGGAACATTGACTGATAATATCACAGTCGCTTTACCTGCTGTTGAAAATAATTATGTTATCTATAATAATACCGCAGGAGCATACACCCTAACTGTTGATTTAGCAGGAAGTCCTGGTAACAGTGTGACAGTTACTCAAGGCACGTATGCATACGTTTATTCTGATGGTACAAATGTCAAAAACATTTTCTCGGATTTAGCATTAGAGGATGTTACCCTATCAGGCAACTTAACTGTTACAGGAACATCAACTTTAACAGGAGATGTCACTGCTTCTGCTAACGTCACGGTGACAGGTACAATGACCGCAGACACTGTCGTAGAGACATCAAGTATTGCTTATAAAGAAAATATTCGTAGCCTTGACGCTACAACAGACGCTATTCTATCCATGGATCCTGTTATTTATGATAGGAAAGATGGTAGTCAAAAAAATGAAGTAGGCTTAATAGCTGAGGAAGTCTACAAAATCGCACCTGAATTGGTGCATCTAAAAGATGGAAATCCTGAAGGTATTAAATATACTAAATTAGCAGTGTATCTTTTACACGCTATAAAGGATTTGAAAAAAGACTTAGATATGTTAAAAAAGAGGTAGGTAAAACACATGGCAAATTTAACATCGACCACAATTACAGGAACACTTAACACAACCAGTACCATTACTGGTCCTGCATCAGGAGCCTCTGCTCTTAATGCTTCCAACGTTTCTTCGGGAACACTTTCTGCTGACAGATTACCCACTGTACCCACAACAAAAGGGGGAACAGGCTTAACTTCTGTTGGCTCTACTGGTCAAGTTTTAACTGTAACCGCACCCGGTGCTCTTGCATTTCAAGATGCTGCTGGTGGGGGTGGTGGTTATAAAATGACTGTTTTTACAAGTCCAGGTACTTGGACAAAACCCGCTGATGTAAAAGATTTAAAAGTAACTGTCGTAGGTGGCGGTGGATCTGCTGGCAGGTCTGTGCCTGGCGGATGTGCTGTTGAAACTGGTGGAGGAGGCGGTGGCGGGGGTGCTGCTATTGAATATTTACCCATAGCTAGCGTTCCTGGTCCAGTAGCTGTTACTGTAGGAGCTGCTGGTACTGTTACTCCTGGAACAAATCCTGGTAATCCAGGTGGAACAAGTAGTTTCGGTGCTTTTTTATCAGCTACAGGTGGACTAGGTGGATGTAGATGTGCAATTGATTGTAGATGCCCTCAGAGCAACGGTGGAACTGGTTCTGGAGGAAATATAAATACACCTGGTGGTATGGGAGCTAAGTCACGGTCTTATCCGATAGCTCCAGGTCAAGGTAGTGCTGGTGTGGGTGCCGGAGGTGCTGGTGGAACGATATTAACAGCTTCACATCAAGGAAGCATGCCTTATCAATGCCCCGCTCCTGTTAGTCTTTTTGCAGGATCTAATACGGGACATGGAGGACCTGCTCCTTCAACAGATCCAGTTGGTCCTGCCGGATGTGCTGGACAAGCGGGAACAGTTATTGTAGAGGAGTTCTTTTAATGAAGGCTTTAGTTCACCTTACAGAAACAGAAACTGATTATGCAAATAATGAAGGAGCAAGAATTTGCGAAATTGTAAATGATGATGAAATATTTGAAGTTTATTCAAATTTAATTTGGGTAGATTGTGACACAAGTGTAACAATACATAGTCATTTTTATGTAAATGGGAATATTGTAGAAAAAGTTCCCTTTCCACCAATAGAAGAGTAAGAATAAAAAATTTTATGACCAAAAACCTTGGTTTTAATACCATACATGTACATGAATTATTTACTTTTAAAATACTAGAACAGGTACATTCAGAATTATTAAATTTATTTAATTTTTGTAAAGAAAATGATTTTAAAGAAAAATGTGTCTTTGAAAAAAATGCTTTCAAAACAATGAATCTAATGCATTTAGTTGAAGGGAAAAAATTAGCTAATTTTATTTGCAGTGAAATAAACCAATCAAATGCAGGTAGTCTACCTGAAAAATTTTTTAGATGTATGGATACTCATGATTTACAGTCGTTTCATATAGTAGAATATGCAGAGGATGGTTACGAAGAACCTAATTATAATATGCATAAAGATTCTTTTTTTATAATATTTTCTTTGAAAAAAAATGGTAAAAAACAATTAAAAGTTTATAAAGAAAAAAAATTAAACAATATTCTTATTTATGGTTTTGCTAAATTAGATCAAGTTTTTGCATATCCTGCTGGGTGGGCAAGAGAAGTAGTTTTAACCGATAAAACAACAACAGATATGGTTGCTTTTTTTCATTTTATTTATAACCCAAAAAAAATTATAATCAAAGAAAACAAAGATCAAAAAAAGAAATTTTCGTTTAAAAACTTTATTAAAAATTATTTTTTAAGATTTAAAAAATAATTGCTTTATCCTAGAAAATTGTTACCTTATTTTTAGAAATGTTATCTCATCAAATATTTGATCAACATAAATATATTTATTGTCCTAAGCTTTTGGATGAAGAATCTTGTTCAACAATTGTTTCTGAATTTAAAAATCAAATTGAGTTAGGAAATACTGTAAAAGACGACCAAAGTCCTTTATCTCATTCATTAGGACATAGTATTTTATTTGATTCACTTTTAGAACAAATGCAACCTGCTGTTGAAGAAATAACAAATAAAAAACTTCACCCAACCTATTCTTATGCTAGATGGTATCAGCCAGGAGATGAATTAAAAATACATCGAGACAGACCTTCCTGTGAAATTAGCGTGACTATTACTTTAGGTTTTGAGGGCAACCCATGGGCTATTTATATGGGCTATGATAAAGATAAACAAAACTGTAGTAAAATTGATATGCAAATAGGAGATGCTGTTATTTATAGAGGCCTAGAAATGTTTCATTGGAGAGAAAAATATGTTGAAGGAAAATGGCAAGCTCAAGTTTTTTTACATTATGTTGATGCTGATGGTCCTCATGCTGACTTAAAATATGATAAGAGAGAAAAATTAGCACATCATCAGAATCAAGAACAAAGTCATGCCTTTAGAGTTTTCCCCTCCGTTTATTCAGCAGAGAAATGTCAAAACATAATTGATTCTCTTGAAAAACAAGATGAAGCTTTTATACCTGCTCTTTTATCAGGAAATGTTTTAAATAAAGAAGTAAGAGATGCTCAAAAAATTCAACTCCCTACTCAACACCCTTTAGTTTCTTCTCTTATAGGTTTTGGTTTTCAAGCTAACCATTATGCTTGGAATTTTAATATCAGTCATTCAAACCAATCAGAATATCTTAGATACGGTAAAGAGGGAAAGTTTAATACACATATCGATAGTTTTATATCAAATATAAATCAAGAGATAAGAAAACTTACTATTATTCTTATTTTAAATAATAATTTTGAAGGAGGGAAACTTTATTTTGGTCAAGAAAACGACAGGACTTATCCAAAACAAGATCCAGGGGATCTTATTGTATTTCCTTCTTTTATGACTCATGGGGTAGAACCAATTTTAAAAGGAACACGAAGCTCTATTGTGACTTGGTTAATGGGACCTTATTTTAAATAAGAATGTCTCGTCTTTTATTGAGTCTTTATTGCATTGGTCATGACTCTAATATTAGTGCCTATGACGTTAAGACAAATAAAACATTTCATATAAAATTAGAAAGAATTAATAATGTAAAGCATTATGCATCTAATAATTATCAAGAAGTATATTTTTATTTAAAATTATTTGGATACGATCATCATGATATTTTAGATGTCTGTCATGTTAATGCTCCTGTATACCAAAACATGTTAAACTGGCCAGAGGAGTTGGAAGGGGATAAGGTCTCTCACCATTATGCACATTTATTATCTACTTCTTATAATTCTGGAATAGTGCATGATGGCGAAGGAAGTGAAGACGAATTTCTATCTATATTTAAAGATAATAAGATATATCTTAAATTTTATCATGAAAGTTCTTATGACAGCCATTTCAATATGGGAATAGCATATAATAAAATGTTTGCTGATTTAGGAATTTTTCAAGAAAATGTGCTTACACAATCTTGGCAAAGATCCAATCCTCTTGTTACAGATGTTGCTGGTAAAGTTATGGCATATGATGCTTATGGAGAAATTTTACCTAATTGGCAACAAGAGTATAAAGATTTCGATTTAAAAAATATGGGAAAAATTGGTCGTGTAACTCATTTTTTAGAAAACTCTGAAAAATGGACAGATGAAAAAGATTCTTTTAAATTACACGCTTCTTTCGTAAAGAATATAACTTATAAAACAAGTCAAGAGTTATTAAAAATTTTAAAAATAGTATTCAATCCTCAAGATAAATTTTCTTTTTCAGGAGGAGTTGCTCAAAATTTAATTCTTAATAATGACTTTAAAACTAATTTTCCAAACTTAGAAATTCTCCCTCATATAGGAGATGAAGGACTATCTTTAGGGGGCTTAAAATATTTAACCACAAAACATGGTATAGATTGGAGGATTACAGAAATATCTAATTTTCCTTTTATTCAATGCGATGAGGACATGGGATACTCTCCTGCTAGTATAATAAAAAAAATTGCAGAGAAATTAGCAAAAGGAGAAATAATTTTATGGTGTCAAGGACACGGGGAATTAGGTCCGAGAGCATTAGGACATCGCTCTATCTTAATGAACCCTGCTATTCCTGATGCAAAAGAAATTATTAATCAAAGAGTTAAAAACAGAGAGTGGTATCGACCTTATGCCGCAAGTGTAAAAGTAGATAAGTATCAAGAATACTTTGATTTACCTTGGGAAAGTCCTTATATGCTTTATCAAGCAAAAGTAAAAGATCCAATTAAATTTAAGTCAATTACTCATGCAGACGGCACTTGTAGAATACAAACAGTTAATCCAAAACAAGGTGTTTTTTATAGCTTGTTAGATGAATTTGAAAAACTTACTGGTTTTCCTATTCTCTTGAATACTTCTTTAAATTTACCTGGAAGTCCTATTGTAGGTAGAAAAGATATTGCTATTGAACTATTGCGTCAATCGCAAGCTGACTGTCTAGTAGTGGGTAACGAACTATATGAGAAAAACTTAAATAAGGAGTAAAGATGATTAAACCTGAAGAACTAAAAGATAAGAATTTTAAAATATTCTTAGGAATGCCTATGTATGGTGGAATGCTCACCGAAAATACAATGCATGGGTTATTACAACTACAACAATGGTCCATGGCCCGTGGTGTAGGATTACGAATGCAATCAATGGGTAATGAAAGTCTCATTACCAGAGCAAGAAATACCATTGTTTCGATGATGATGGATGCTACCGACTATGTGGCTACTCATTTATTATTTATTGATTCGGATATTGGCTTTCAAGCTCAAAACATAGAACGCATGCTTTGTTTTGATAAGGATGTAGTCTGTGGTATTTACCCAAGAAAACATATTCATTTTGAAAAAGTTCCTGAACTTGTTAAAGCAAATCCAAATATCACTGCCGATGAATTAGAAGTAAAGACACTAGGGTATAATCTTAATTTTGATGATCCTCAAAACGTGCAAATGGAAAATGGTTTTTGTAAAGTACAAGAAGCAGCAACAGGGATGATGTTGGTTAAAAGAGAAGTCTTTCGAACCATGATGAAAAAGTTTCCAGAGCGTAAATATCAATCCGATCAAATCATTAATGGTAAGCACTTTAGTTCTGATAATTGCTATGATTTATTTTGTGCAGGTATTTACGAAACAAGTCCAGGAAAGAAAAGGTACTTATCCGAAGACTACTATTTCTCTCGATTATGGATAGAATGTGGTGGTGATATCTGGGCAGATATAGCGATGCCTTTAACACACTTTGGAAATCGTGCTTTTAAAGGTCATGTTGGTTCTTTATTTGCTAAAAAAGAGGATGCTTAGTGTAAATCAATGGATTTACATATTACGCAAGGGGGAATTGGTAAACAAATTATGTTTACCTCTATTCTTAATAAGCTAACAAATAAAATTTGTGTATCTAGTTATTGGGCCGATGTATTTAAAAATCACCCCATGGTCGAAACTGTTTATCCCGATTATGGTTGGGGTAGTTATAATATGTCAAAACTATATAGACAGTTTGAAAATATTATTTATGTCGAACCTTATTTTGGTAATTTTTTAAAGGCAGAAAACCATTTTATTGAGTCCTTACACGAAAAATATAATCTACCTTGTGATGGTTTATATAATACAGTCACTTTCTCTGAAGAAGAATTACACTATTATAGTAAATTTATTGAAGAATTAGAGGACTACGTTTTAGTTCAATTTACTGGGTCAGATAAAGACTTTAGTAGAGAGCTTAATGAACTAGGTTCTCGAAACCTTGATTTAAAAGTAGCACAAGAAGTTATTAATATTCTATCCAAAGACCTAGGTAAAAGAGTTATTGAAGTTAATAACGGAAATCAACAGTTTGAAAATACCTTTATTCCTAGAAAGATACCTCAGTATAGAGAGTATTTAATAATGACAAAATACTGTCAAAGTTTTGTTAGCATAGATTCTTGTCTTAACCATATGTCAGCTTTTAAAGATCAGCCTAAAAAAGGAGTGGGTTTATTTAGAGATCCTGAATATGGAAAATTATTTGAATATCCACACAATACCAATCTATATTCTAACGTCCCTCTACAGATGAAATTTGAGGCTAAAACAATAGTCGATGAACTTATGATAGCTATGGATTTTAATAAAAATCAATAGTATATTGGCACCATGCCACTAACTAATTTTACAATAAAACCAGGCATTAATAAAGAAGTTACCGATTACACGGGTCAAGGACAATGGGTTGATTCCGATAATGTACGCTTTTTTAATGGCCTTCCCCAAAAAATTAAAGGTTGGGACAAGTTTGTTGAAACCACGATTGTGGGTGTGGTAAGAGATCAGCATGCTTGGATTGCTTTAGATGGTACGAGGTATGATGCCTTTGGTACCGATAGAAAATTATACGTCTATGAAGAAGGGTTAGTCTATGACATCACTCCTATTCGAGAAACGGAAGCTTTAACAAATCCTTTTACGACTAATAGCACAGCGACTGTTTTAGTCACTGATGCAGGACATGGATGTGAGGTAGGTAGTTTTGTTACCTTTGATTCTTTTTCTACGATTGATGGTTTAGACATGAATCAAGAATTTGAAGTGACGACTGTTGTTAATACTTCTGCTTATACCGTGACTCATACATCAAATGCTAGTGGTTCAACAGCAGGGGGTGGTGGAACAGGTAATGCAGAATATCAAATTAATCCTGGCCCTAGCTTCTCGACTTCTGCT
>Ga0208795_1000790_pt1 | contig 15071 bp, 11 predicted proteins | sample CB_VirMetaG_6_FD_184541 | JGI IMG/M metagenome (GOLD analysis project Ga0208795, IMG submission 184541) | Freshwater to marine saline gradient viral communities from Chesapeake Bay - CB_1508_2 Viral MetaG (SPAdes) (version 4) | ecosystem: Environmental > Aquatic > Marine > Coastal | place: USA... | reverse complement strand
GTGGAGACCACGACATTGAAGAGGTCGATGAAGGCTATCTAATTGAAACCAATCTAAGCTGCCCTAACTGTCATGCAGAAGTGTATGTTTATTTACCAAATAATAAGGAAGAGAAATGAGTCTATTAGGAACAAGAGAATATTACAAACCGTTTGATGATGCATGGATGTTTGATTACTATGTATTACAAAATCAAATGCACTGGATGCCGGAGTCTGTACCACTACACACAGACGTTAAAGATTGGCAAGAGCTTTCAAAGACTGAGAAGAATCTATTGACTCAAATCTTTAGATTGTTTACTCAGTCTGATGTAGATGTTGGTTCAGGTTATATAGATAGATACATGAGAATCTTTAAAAAACCTGAAGCACGTATGATGATGGCTTCATTTGCTAACATGGAATCTATTCACCAACACGCTTACAGCTTACTGCTTGATACAGTCGGTATGCCTGAGATAGAATACAAAGCTTTTGCAGAGTACGAAGAGATGTCTGACAAGCACGAATACATTAGTGGTATTAAGACAACCATGAAGGATAAGAAAAGCATTGCAAAAACTTTAGCAGTTTACTCAGCCTTTACAGAAGGACTACAGTTGTTTTCAAGCTTTGCAATCTTGTTAAACTTTCCACGCTTTGGACGTATGAAAGGCATGGGACAGATTGTTACCTATTCTATTCGTGATGAATCCATGCACGTTGAAGCTATGACTAAACTGTTTAGACAATTCATCAAAGAGAACATTGAGATATGGACAGATGATTTCAAAAAAGAAATTTATGAAGTCTGTCGTGAGATGGTCAAGCTTGAAGATAAGTTCCTTGATCTAGTGTTTGACATGGGAGACATTCAAGGTCTTACCAAGAAAGACATGTACGCTTACAACAGATACATAGCTGACAGAAGATTACTTCAGTTAGGATTAAAGACTAACTATGACCAAAGAGAGAATCCTCTTGGTTGGATAGACGAGGTAATGGGTGTGGAGCATCAGAACTTTTTTGAAGGTCGTGCTACATCTTATATGAAAGCCGGTCTACGTGGTAGACAGGATAGAGTTTTGTTTTTTGATACAAGCGGAGAAGAATAAATGAAAAACAAAGAAGCAAATCTTATTAGTTTTAAAGTTTTAATTACAGCAGATGGTAAACTTATAACAGAATTGTCTGAGTTTCCACTAGAAAAAATAAATAAAACATTTACAATAGAAGATAGACAAGTTATTAAAACCTTAATTCAACGTGCAAAGGTTAAACTAGAACCCTTACACGTTGAGTTACAAAAAGAACTAGATGCCCTTCAAGTAATTATTTAGATATTTTAATCTTTATAGGTTTCTTTTCGTCAGGAATAACTCTTTCCATTTCTACAGAAAGTAATCCATTCTTTAGGGTTGCCTTTTTGATTTCAATATCATCGGCTAGATTAAAACTTCTTTTGAAAGAACGTTGAGCTAGTCCTTGATGAATAACACCATCAACTTTCTCTTCTGATTTCTCATAAGATATTGTCAAGGTTCTTTCTTCAAGAACAATATCAATGTCCTTGTCAGTAAGTCCTGCCATAGCCATTTCAATTGTATAAGTTTCTCCATCCTTGATAAGATTATAGGGTGGATATTGTGGCACTGATTTACCACGAGATTGTGTCTTTAACATCTCATTGAAGAGTCTGTCAAATCCCACATAGGTTGGTGTGAATAGACCATTAAGGTCCAATATATTTCTGCTCATAATATACTCCTTTTAATAAGCAAGTTTATAATATCCCTAGAACGCTGTGTAAGCCATTCTAAGAACGTTTCTAATACTACCCTATATTGGGGTAGATATTAAAAAATCAAGTGTTTATTAGTTACTATTTACGCCTTTCATTTTTTCGAAGCTACGCATACCACCAAGTCCTAACATCCCTAAAAGAATCGTTAGTAAAGCGTTCATATCGAACTCCGGTAGTGGTATAGTTTCTCCTGACAAGGCAAATAAAAAAACTATAATTGGTTGCAAAATAAAGTGATAACCCAGTGCAGCTGTACACATCCATGCACATGCAGGTCTCCAGCCAGAAACAAATATAGACTTGTGGGCTGCTTCTACTTTATTAATTTCTAACTGAGCTATGTTAGCCCTGTGAAGTTCTAACTCTAACTCATGATTAAGTTTTGTTTTAAGATCTTTATCAGCTACAAACTTATCCAGTATGTCTGATAGTGGACCAGTTAAAACATCTAATACTTTCATACTCATTCTACTGTTACCGTTCCTTCCAATAAATCATTAACTGCATACAACAAATACTCTGGTGCTTCTTCTGGAAGCACTGAGTCTTCAGACCAAGCTACCATAAAAGCTTCTATAAGAGTTTCATATAATGGTCTAAACTCTTCACGTTTTACCCAAGGCAAGTTAGACTTTGTGCGGGCTTTACAGTCTATTCTGTATGCTACATCAAATTGTTTTTCTGTATATAATAACATTAGTACGACCAAACTCTAGGGTGTGGTCTAGATGTATCATCGTCTAAATGAATAAACCTAGTTTTTTCATCACCTTTCTGAGCTATTCCAATTCTTTTTATTCCATGCTTTAAAGCTACTTCAACAACTTTAAAAGCTTTGTCCATACTTACAGCTATGTCTACAGCTTTACCTGAACTATGTGCACCCGGCTTAGACTTACTAGCTTCTATTGGGTGACTAGGATGTCGATAAGCACTGGTAAGTAGGAAAGGAAATCCACATTCTTTACGAATAGCTTCTAACTTTTGCATAAAGTTGTGGTCCATTCCTTGCTGTCCTGTGTGTCGACAAGCCAACTCAGAGTCTTTAAAATACTTATACATTATTCCGTACTCAAATAACTTGAAATGCTTTGTGTTGGATCCAAACTTATAGTGTCATAATAGGTTTGAAGCTTTTCTAAAAAATAAAATATATGATCAGGATAAAATTTTGGATTAGCAGTAATTAAACCGCCTTGATATTTCATCTGTCTTTCTCTTAAAAGAATAGATTCAAGATCTATACCATCATAAAGTTGTGGTGAATATTGATCCCAATAGTCTAACATTTTAAGCAGTGCAGGATTATCTTGGTTTTGTGAAACCCAATCATCCAATCTAAAATCAATAGCAGAAAGAGTGTTATAATCATTATCGACCAATCTAAAAAGGTCTGGTAAATTTCTACTTGCTAGTTCAGCTTCCATTGCTTCTGCAAATTCTTTACCGCCCAACTCTAAAGGCTCGTCAATTAAATCAACTATTCTATCATAAATCATTTGTTCTTGTGATTGTAATTGTGTTAAGTCAGATAATAACGCTGCTTCAATATCTATTGGATCATCTAACTCAGTAGTTTTCATTTTTCTTTCTAATAAGTTATTATATAAATTTTTATTTGTCATAAGATTATATCTTTGACGTGTAGAAAGACTATGAATTAAATCTGCTTCTGCCCTTGTGTAGCGTTTTAATCTAAACATTGCTTCACCTGTTGGAGCTTCATCAAATAACATGTCATCAAAACCCATGTCATCATTAAGATATTTTTGTTCTTTAAATTTAACTTTAGGTCGTAATATTACTTCACTATTAGAAGTAAAATCAGCTTCAAGTGTATTTCTTAACCAATTAATATCTTGTATTTCTTTTTTGTATCCAAGAGAATAATTGTTTTCAATCATATCAAAAAGACTTTGAGGCTTTTTAATAACTTCTTTTATACTATCACTAAATTCTATTCCTAAATTATCTGCAAGTTGTAGATTATTATTAATTGCTAAACGTAAATCATCTTCAACAACATCTCTAACATATGTATTTTTAGTATTTAAAGCATCACCATAATATTTTACATAATCATCTAAGTATTCTGATGTAATTTGGTCAGGCATTGTGTAGTTTATTGGGCGTACTAATGTTTGCTGTCCAAGTAATGATTCAATTTTATCTACTTGTTCTTTTGCAGCTCCTCTAATAAAATCTAAAGTATATTTCATTCTACTCATCTACCACACCTCCTTTAAAGAATTGATGTCTAGGGTCTCTTTTATTAAACGCAAATGAATTAAATGTTTTAAATTGCTCTGGTTTAAAAGCTATATAAGAATAAATATCTTTTGCATCGGCTGGGGTAATCTCTACCATGTTTCCGTATTTAATACCATCAATACCAAACCACTCTAAATAGTTTTGCATATCTTTAGCAAATTTCGCATATGGTAATTTGTAAGCATCTAGATTATGTGCAAAATCTTCTAATCCTAGTTGTCTTAAATCATATTGTAATGCTGTCATTTTTCTATGAGATAATAAATTATTACTATGAATCATTTTGGCTGTATCTAATTCTCCTTTAGTTAAATCTCTACCAATAACTTTACGTATACCATTAACTACCTCAGAATGAAGCTCTGGATATCTTCCCATGTTTTTAAATAAGAAGTTAGGACTCCAACCACCAATCATATTTTCACTTTCAATAACCAATGGATTAGTAATATTAAGCTTTCCTTTAAGCATAACAGGTGCTTTCCTACCAATCTGTCCTTTAAGACCTTTATCGTTAGCTATCATTAAATAATGAATTAATGATTTACCATCAGTTTCAATATCAAAACCATATTTAGTTTTTGCTTGTTCTGCTAAATTTTTTAAGTATGGTAATGCAGTTTGTATATCAAACATTTCTGCTTCACTAATCATTCTTATTTTATCATAGTATCCTCTATAGTCTTTATTACGAACTAGGGTAGAAGCCAGTACTAAGTCTTTAAGAGTTTCTCTATCCATGCCTTTACCAACATATTTCTCAATAAGTTCTGGACCTTTAAAGACATCTTCCCAAAGCTTTCCTATAGCTTGGTCAAGTTCTTGAGCCTTAAGATTTATTTTACCGTAAGTACCGCCTTTAACTTTTGCTATGTTTGGTAATAGTTCTTGTAATACTTCTTTATCATTAACTGTTCTTTTGAACATAATGTTGTTTGCTTGCCACTGATTACCAAAGTGTGCTCCCATTTCTGTCGGAAGTGCAAAACGATATAGTGTATCTTTAATATCATTATTAAGTTCTGCTCTAAAAACATCATCTTTTATAACAGAATCTTTAACAAAATTTGCTTCTGCATCTAATCTAGCTTGGGATGTCATGTGTGGCTTACCAAAGACTGATGTTACTTTTGTAGGAATGTTTAGTGTTTCTAAATCATTTCTTAATATTTGATATGTAGGCTTGTCATTTAATAATTCTTCAACTATTCTAAAACCATTATCAATTTCAAAAGGATCTTCGGTATATTTGCCAAAGGCTTTTTTAAAGTTATCTCTTAAGTTCATTAAGAAACCAACTTTACCACCACTTTGATATTTTTCTCTTTCATATGCAGTGTCATAAGATATAATATCTCCAGCAGCCTGACCAAATGTTTGACCTTGTAAGTACTTACTAGCTCTTTCTTCTGGTCTGTCTACTACTTGAGCAACCCCTTTAATTAAACCACCCGAATGTTTTTGAACACGCTCCATTACCGGTTCAATTTCTTTCAATAGAATTTTTTCTAATTCTTTTACTTCATTTTCTAATTCTTCTTCTGTAATTTGTCCACGTTGGTATTGTTTATAAAGCTGTAAAACATTATCTTGATAAGCATCTATTTTATCATTAACTTCAAAAGCTCTAAATATTTTTTGACGTTCTGTATCAAATGGTTCTACTTTTACTCCTAAAGAATTTAAGACAGCTTCTGTTGGAGAAAATCTAATTTGCAAAGGATCTCTTTGTCCTGTCATAGCTTGTTCAATTTTTGCAGAACTATAAGAATTTGTAATATACGGTAAAGGAAAGTTAGGTGTAAGTTTTGATAAGAAATGAGCACGTTTAATTTCAGAATCTTTTGCTTCACTTAATCCTAGTCCTTTTAATCTAGACCATGTAAAATTGTCTATTCCTAGATATGGTGTTACTATTTCACCAGCTAAACCAAACGAAGGATTTAAGGGTGCTGGTAAACCTTTTAATAATGGCTCTGCTCCTGTAGCTCCATCTAGTGAAAATATATCACCACCCGGAACCCAACGAGAAGTATCTAAATATATTGGTTGAACATTGCCTTCAACGCCACGTTCTGCTCCAACAAAAGGAGTTTTAATCTTTGTGTATGGCATTTTTGGTAAACCCCACAAAGTAGATCTCATTCTATCATCGCCTATTGCTCTTTCATATTCTTCATCACCATAACCGAATGAGCTTCCTATTTTGTTTAAACCATAAGCTAACCCAGCCCACTTACCAACCTTCCATGGTTTATTGACTACAGTCTCAGCCAATAATGGTACAACACGATAGGTATAAGATAAAAAAGGAGTAGCAACATAACGTAATGTATTAATAAATGGAGCATTGATGTTGTAGTCAATCATCCATTTTTTTGCATCTAGAGCAGCTACATCAGGTTTCATACCTCTACCAAGCCTGTCAAGAAATATACCCATACGAAATACTTGATCTTCATATTGATACATGTCTTCTAGTTTACCTAAAGTATTTCTGTATAGTTTTTCTCCAAGTTTAGTTTTACCTAATGCAAAACCACCAACTGCACCATATGCCATATTCTCTATATGTTCCATTAAAGAATCATCGTCATCAGAATTTAAATAACCTAGTATTGCTCCTGCACCTGATAACCCATAACTTCCTGATTCTCTGATACCAAGTTTATCTAAAGCTATTGCTCCATATTTTGACATTCTATTGGCGTAGTTTAAACTTGAATTTGCTGGATTAAATCCTGCTGATTTAGCATCTTCTGCTAATCTTGCTAATCCTTGTCTCATATCTCCAGTAAAATCATGTAATTCATTTTTTACATAACTACCATCAAAAACACCAAATCTTTCTGCTAGTACATATAATTCATTATCTTCTTTACCAGATAGAACTTTCATAGCTTGTGGAATATAAGAATAATTAGCATCTGCAAAGTCATACATAAGAACATTACTCATAGTGTTATTCATATGTACAGCTGGATTCCATGCAGTTTTACTACGTTTCCATATACTTAAAGATTTTCTATAAGCATCTGTAAACTTTGAACCTAATGGATTATCACCAGCAAATTGACGATAGCTTGTCATAGATTTTAAATCAGTTAATACTTCTCTAGGTACATAATAACCTGCTAAGTTTCCATAGCGTGTTAAATTAGTTTTAGGTATTTTTGTTGTAGGTACTTGCACCCATGTATCTTTAGAAGACGATTTAAATCTAGCAGCATCTGGTCTTGATCTAAGAAACTGTGCCTCTGATAAAGCCAATGTATTATTTTTAGCAATATCTCTAAACATTTCTGCCATAGTCAAATCATTAGTCATTAACCTTCCTGTTTCTGCTATAGCAAAAGATGCGTTTTCTATTTCACCTAACAGAGCTCTTTCATCCTTAGTATAATCTCTTCTAATTTTTAATTGAGGTTTTCCTATAATAACTTTTTTATTTCCTGTGGTAGCTAATATTTCAAAACCTCTTTGTTTAAAAGTTTTATTAAACTCTGCCATACTAACAGTCATTTTTTGTGTTGGTGTCTCTGTTAAAATTTTAAAACCTTGAGCTTTAAATGTCTTATCAAATTGTTTTTGAGTTACATCAAGGGTAATACCTCTTGGTTTTAAAGCATCACCAATAATTCTAAAGAATGTAGAATTTCTATAATTATTTTTACCGACTTGTTCACTTAAATGTTTTGAATATGTTCTGTGTAAATATTTACCAGCATTCTTTTTGTAGACTTCAGGACTTAATAATCCAGCATCTACCATTTGCTGACCAACATCTTTAATTAATTCTATTGCTTCTTTTGAAACTTCTCGAAGTTCTTTAGGTGTACTACGTCTATCTACTTCTCCAGCAATAATTCTATAAAGTTGTTTTTGTAATTCAGGATCTTCAATCGCTTGTACTTGTCTGACAACTTTAGCAAATCTTTCTGAAATATGTTTAGTGTTTGCAGCAGCCCACTGCTTAATAGTTTTTAATTCTGCTGGTATTAAATAATCATTCATGATTTGTCTACCAACCATATTTTCTAAAGATTCATTATTTATTTTTAGTTTACCAACTGAATAACCGGCAGCTGCTCCTAAAGCACCTGCTGTTATTTTTTCCATCATAGATGCATCTTCACCAGTCAAACCCCAGCCCGTTGCTCCACCAATTACAGTACCGGGAACACTAACAGCATTTCCTGAAATTAAATTCCAGACAGGCTCTCCAATATTTTTACTGTAAAATTCTTTAAGAGGTTTGGTAAAAGCAAAAGCATCTTTATATGTTTGTTTTAAATTGTCCATAACAGGCTTCATTTCTTTGATGCCTTGTTGTATTGTTGGAGATTCTTTTACAGCAGTAGCATATTTACCTTGACCAATACGCTTACCATATTCTTTGAATTGTTCTTTAAATGGAATATTTTTATTGAATAAAGGATTGATTACACCGCCAATTCCAGCCCATAATCCTGCTTCTTTTAAATCTTGATCTGTAAAAGTTCCTTCAGCTATGTCTGGTGATTTTTGAATTAAATCATAACCAGCACCACCTACTGCACCATATAAACCAGATAAAGCTGCTTTATCCCAAAAGTTTTCTGTTCTAAATAAACCTTTTTGAAATTTTTCTGTAGTTCCTAATGAGAATAATTTTGTTGCAATAGGATCAAAAAAGATTCCACCCAATGCTCCGGCAGAATACCAAAATGCATTATCAGGATCTTTTTCTATTGTTTGTTCGTAAGTTTTATTAATGCTTTCTAAAAAAGTATCTGAAGCTTTGTCAAGTTTTTCCCATTCTTTTGGAGATACATATTTAGGAACAAGATCACCTATAGTAAAACTTCCGCTATCGTCTCCAAACTTAATTCCACCTAATGGAACTTTTGATTCTAACCACGTTCCTCCAGCTTCAGCTATAGATGTAATACTAGAAGCTGCACTAGCTCCAGCAACTTTTAACATATTTAATGTAAAGTTTCCGTTGTCTTTTTCAACTTGTTGATTTAAACGAGCTTTTCTTTCTTCTTTAATTTTTTTCCAAAGCTCATCATTGTATTCTTGATTGCTTTCAACAGACATAGAAGCTGGAAAAAATCCAGCATCTCCATCAGGATTAGAATCGTTTAAAAATTTTCTAACATCAGCATCGGGTTCATTATCCCATGTGTTGATAATGTCTAATGTTGAATCACTTTTCAGTGGTTCAGTCATAATAGTTTTATCAAAATTTGTTTTAATTCCCTGTAGAGTTGGTAGGTAATAATCTTTATAAATATTATTTACTTCATCTCTGTGAATGCCTGTAATGTCTACAATATCATTAAGTTGATCAGAATTTAATTCAGACTTTGTAGTTTCAGCAGTGCTTATAAAACTTTGTTTTAATGCCTCTACTTTGTTATTTGGAGCATAGGAGTCTTCAATAAATTCTTTTGCATCATTTACTGATAACTGCGTTCCATTAATATCTACAAGAGAATCGGGAGTTAAATTGTCTATTGAAAGTAATTGATCGACAAAGGGTATGTTTGTATTAAGTTTGAATATAGACATAAGATTTTTTTAAAAAGTTATTTAGCTGTAGTTGGTTTAACCCACTCTTTTCTTTTATCATTCCATTCCCACGGAATAATATTAAGCTCTTCAAAGTTTGCTGGGAATACATCGCCATCTTGTGGAGCTCGTCCAGTAACACCTCTAAAGTATGATAACACTTGTGAATCTTTTAATTTACTGTATATACCAAGTTGTTCAGGTTGTATTACTGCTTCTTTTAAACCAGCTTCATTTACTATATATTGTTTACCTTCAGTAATAGCTGTAACATCAAATTTTGGATTAATAATATTTTTGCCTGTTTCTTTATCTGTCATTAATCCGTATTTGTTTTCGCCCTCATTAAAGAATTCAATAAATTGACCAACAGATTCATCAAGTCTTCCTTCTACCCAAGCCTGTTGATATTGTAAAGCTTTAAATGTTTCATAAGGAGCAGTAACATATGAAGCTAAATCTCCTTTTAATTCATCACCAAAACTAATATCTGTATATTTTAATGTATCTTTAGGACTTAAATTGGCTAATGCTCCTGTTGTTAAATTACTTGTAAGAGCATTATAAAGATTTCTAATTTCACCGTCAAACTCTTTTAAGTCTACATATTGTCCTGTTCCTAAAGGCTTAACTTCATTTGCTGCTATTGCCATAATTTTAACAAGATTATCTTCACCAGCATTAATTTCTCTTTCAAAAACTTTTTCACCAGCAGTTCCTAAAGTTTTTCGAATATTCATTCTAGCTGTTGTAGCGTTTAAAGTTTGTTCTTCATTTACTGTTCCAACAAATCCGGGCACTCTTTCTTCTTTATAGCTTTTTGGAATCATTTGTCCACTTAGTTTATCAGTACCAACACTTCTAATATATGGAGTATCGTATGCTTCAATACTACCATCTTCTGTAATTCTATAAGATGTTTTCATAAATCTTTCAGAAGTCATTTGAGGTTTTAAAGTTAATCCTGCATCACTTAAATCAGGAACCATTCCTATTCTATTTGGTTTAACAAATTTATTATAAGAATATTCAATTCCACCTTCAATCCAGTTTGGATTTTCAATTAAAGAACTTTTATCTTCATTGTATATAAGTTTACCTTTTAAGAAATCATTTGTAGTAGCACTATCTTTAAATAAACTTTGATTACCTGTAACTTTGTTTGTTATTCTTTCTAAAAAATTATTTCTATTTTCTTCGTAGGAAACAAATTGTTTTTGTCTTTCTTGTCTTCCTGCTTTATAAGGCTCAAGCATAGCTTGTCCACCAGTAGAATCAATACTATTATAAATGGCTGTAGCTGTCGGTTGAAATTTGTTTAATAATGTTGTTTGACTATTATCATCTAAATCTTCAAAACTAAATTTTTTAGGATCAAACCCTGTACCAGCAAACATAGATGGATCAGTTTTTCCTATATATGCTTTAGTAATATCATTTATACTTCCTGTTTTATCATTAGGATTATAATAAGAACCATAATCTACAACAAGTTGAGATTGTGGTGCTAGTTTTAAAAAGTCTGCTTTAGCTTCAGCATTTAACATTTCAGGGCTTGTTAAAGCATTACGAGTTTTAATACTAGCTGATTTGGTTTGTATGCCATCGACAATACTTAAGATACCTAGTAAACCCATAACTTTTTCCATGGTACCAAGCTTGCCTTGTTTTTGTTTTTGACGAATTAAAGCATCTTGCCTTGACAGCAAGGAGTTCATAGTATCGCCTAATGATGTTTTTTTATCAAAGTTATATCCGTCTGCCATAATAATATCCTATTGTCTTGCTAATAAACTAGAACCCTGTGGTAGTTCTACTTGTTTAATAGCTTCTAAAGCTTCAGCAGGAACAGCTTCTGCTCTTAATTCGCTTGGTTTCATGTTTTTAAATTTTGCTAATTCTACTGATTTATTTTTTGCAGATCTATACATGTCTGCTTGTTGTTCTGGTGTCATACCAAAATCTTCTTCCTCTTCTTCACCTTCGTAAAGTACATAAGGCACTTCAAACTTTTCAGCTATTGCCATAATCATATACATAATAGGCTCCATAAGAAGCAACATAAGATCAGGATTAAACTGTCCTTGTCTGAAACCTTCTGTAAGAATAGCTTGTGCTAATGTTGCAATACTTACTCCATTAATTAAAGCTTCTAAAATTCCTTCAAGGTTAGTTGGTTCTATAAGATCTTCAAAGATTCCCATAGTAGCTTCTTTAACAGAAGTATAAGCAGGTTGTTGTTCCCAAGGGTACGGTTGATCGGGGGAATTAGTTAATGATTGACCCGGAACAACATTCTTAAAAAAATCTACTTGTTCTAAAGCTTCAGGATTAATTTGCTCAGTAGGTGGATTTTGAATTTGTGATGCTATTTTATTTACTAGTGGTCTTGCCATAATAATACCTTAAGAAATTTTATTGTATGCGTGTATAATGTTTGCTCGTGCAGATACAGGCAACGTAGCACCATATACGTTTGCATTTGCTAGTTGTGGAATATTAAACGGTGAATAAGATTGATTTAAAATTTGACTTACTGAGTTTGAATAATCTTGTAAAAAACTATTATTATTTAGCATTTGTGTAGCATTTACAGGTTGTCCTGTTCCATATAAAGTTGGTGTATTTACTTCACTTAATGAACTAAAAGCAGCACTAGTATCCATTCCCCAACTATAACCCATGTCAGGTTTATCTGCTAACTGTCCAGCAATAAACGTGCCACCAGTATAATATTCTGCGGGACTTGTTGCTAACATACCTTCACCAAGAGGAACAGATTCTTTAATAAATTGTCCGGGTCCTGTTTCTGCAAAAGTCATACCGTCTGTAAAAGGAACTTTAATATCTCCAACACCTTTTTTAAATGTACCAAATAATCCTTTTGGCTGAGCAGATGTTGATAGTGTTTCATTAACAATATTTCTTATTTGCTCATCTGTCATAGCTTGTTGAGCTGCTTGTGCTTGATAATCTGCAACTATATTTTGAGGTGTAACATTTAAAGCATTGTTTAAAGGAACTGAATTTCCTTGTACAACCGCATTAGCATTAAGTTGAAACGCTTGACTATTAGATGCTGTATTTAAAGTAGTGGTTATGCTATTACTCATAACATTACTGTTTGCTATAGAATTTAATGTAGCTTCAGCAGAAGAATCTAATGTATATTCTTTCATTACATCTTTAATTAATCCTTTGTCTCTAGCTGCTTGTGCTAAACTATCTCCAGTTAGTTCTGGTAAGTTTAAAGATATTTGATCTTTAACAGCTTCAGATGTAACATCTCCAGCAATATCTTTAACAACTTCTTCTTTAACAACTTCTTCTACAACTTCTTCTTGTAATATGTCTTGTCCCGCTTTTTCAACTGTCTTTTTTCCAAACATATCAAAACCAAAAGCTCCGGCAGTCATCATTACCATAGCAGCAAGAGATATAAATTTACCAACATCGCTGTTCATAAACTTAGCAAACTTTTTAGTAAGTTTTTTTATACCTTTACCAATTTTCTTAAATGTCTTTCTTAAAAATCCCATTAGACACCGCCTCCAAAATTAAATCCTCTGTATGGGTTTGTGTTTGATGATTGTGAACCAAACGTAAAATTATTAACAATAGAAGCTATTGAGCTTATATTATCTGTCCAGTTTTTACCTTGATATGAAGCTCCTTCATTACCTAAAGCAGCAACAAACAATGCTGTTTTTCTTTGCTCTTCATTGTCAATAGTTTTAAAATCATAGTCTGCTTGGTCTCTTAACTCTTGCCAAAGATTAGACAGAGCTTGATTGCTAAGATTAAAAGCATTTTGAGCATTCTGTTGATTGATTGCATTTTGTGCAGCTGTATTAATTGTATTAGCCTGTCTTCTCCACTGGACATTTGATTGTTCTATTGCTAAAGCATTAGAAGCATTAAACTGTTGTCTTTGAAACTCTTGTTGAGAGTTATACTGATCAATCTGTGTAGTAAGCTGTGCACTAAATTTTTCTAAGTCTGCTCTTCTGTTTGCATCCGCTGCTGCTGCTGCATTCTTTTGAGTTGTGTTAAATTGATTCATGGCATCCATGCGTTGTGCATTGTTTAAATTTATTTGGGTTGCTAAGTTTGTTAAGAATTGATTAGTTTGATTCTCACTTGTAGCATTAAACTGTCTTGCAGCATTAGCAGCTGCTTGATCAGACAACATTTTTTGTTGATCTATTTGAGATTGTATTACTCTCATTTGCTGATCGTTAGCTAGATTTTGCATATCCATTTGTAAGAAAGCTTGAGCATTCTGTACAGATAATTTTGTTCTTTGATCAACAGTAGCTAAATCTAATTGAGCCATTGCTACTGCATTTTGTATAGCAGCTTGTTGATTATTATTGGCTTGTGTTAAACTAACAGTTTGGAAAAACTTTGAATTGTTTATTGCTCTTTGTTGATCAGCACTAAACTGAGCCATGTCCATAGCAAAAACATTCTGAGCATTAAACTGTGCTGTTTGCTGTCTGAACTGAGCGTTAGTTATTTCTGCTTGTGCTTCTATTCCTTTTTGTTGAGCTATATTAGCTTGTATAGCTTGTGCATTAGACTGTGCTAAAGGTACAGCAGACTGTATGATAGCATTAAATAAAGCATCTCTTCCTACTGTTGAAGCTGACAAACCTCGTTGAGCTAACATAGATTCTACACTGGCTACAGCTGGTCTAGCCCATGCAGGGATTTCACCATCTTCAATACCTTTTAAAAGATTGTCAAGCTGTGTAGATACTAAAGCATCAACAGGTAATCCTTCTATTAATCCTCTCTCATCTTCCGTTAAATCCATTAACCTAGCTTCAAGAGCTTCAGGATCATTACCAATTTCTGCTATCATGTCTTCTGATAGCCCAGCATTTCTTAGTTGTTCTTTTGCTCTTGTAACTCGTGGTAATGTTGTACCAGCTACTTTAGCAGCTTGTGCTTTAGCATCAGCACTGATTTGTCCAACTACTCTTTCTTCTACTGCACCGGGAACAATCTCAACTGTAACACCAGAAGCTTCTTTAGTTAATTCTCTAACCTCTTGAACAGATGCTTGTGATTCTGGAGATAAACCTTCTAGTTTTGCTCCTGGTCCAACTTCAGCTCTTTGTGCTGTAACTGCACTATATGTGCTTGGTAAAAACTGTTCAGCTTGTTGTACTACTTGTGCTGGTGCTGCTCGTGTAACTTCTTGTCTAATATCTGTAGTTACAGGAGGAGCAGTAACTTCTTTTTGTGGTTCTATAACAGCTTCAGAAGGCATAGTAAAAGGTATATCTTCTCTTACTGCTGTACCGGCTGCTTCACTTATTGGAGCTTGTTTAGCTGCTTCTGGTAATTCTCCTCTTCCAGCAGCTTCAACAGCTACGCCTGTTCTTTCTAATCTTTTTTGTCTTTCAATAGGATCAACAAGCATTCCTGCTACACCTTCAGTATAATCAGGA
>Ga0208795_1000789_pt1 | contig 15080 bp, 17 predicted proteins | sample CB_VirMetaG_6_FD_184541 | JGI IMG/M metagenome (GOLD analysis project Ga0208795, IMG submission 184541) | Freshwater to marine saline gradient viral communities from Chesapeake Bay - CB_1508_2 Viral MetaG (SPAdes) (version 4) | ecosystem: Environmental > Aquatic > Marine > Coastal | place: USA... | reverse complement strand
AATCATCAAATAAATCAAATAAAACCGCTTTCCATTCTTTAGGCTTAATAGCTCCAGATGCATCAGTAGCCTGATTATCTAAAATCAAAACCTTATCTTTTAATCTAATAGTTTCTAAAGTTCTATAAGCATCTGATACATTCCAGTCAAGATTTAAATTTCTAGTATAAGAATACTGAAAAGGAATCTCTCCATCTGGATGATAAGTAGTAACGCAATCTTGAACTTTATACGCTCCATTCTCTAATAAAACAGTAGAGCATCCTTTTTTAACTAGGAAATCTCTATTATTATAATCAGATAAATCTCCTATTAATCCGTTTAATGGGATAGGCATATCTGGATAAGATTTATTATTTACATCTAAATGAGGGCTATTCTGACCAATTACAGAAAACAAATAAGCCATATTTGCAGCAGCTTCAAAACTAAACCCTAGAGATGCTGGAGCAGGAGCTAAAACATTTGTAATTTGATTTACCCTAGATGCATTATCAGTGATAGTAGCTAAATCATCTTTATCAGATAAAGTAGAACCAAAAAACGCTACAAAAGGTTTAAATATTAACCCACTATATCTACCTGTAGGAGCATCATCATCTGGATAACCATTAAAACCCTCTAACGTATCCAAATAAGCTTCCCCATAAGGATTAATTACTGTAGTGTACCAATCATCTCCAAATTGAGATAAACTAGCTGATAAATCCACTAAACCAGCTCCATTAGTACTAGTAGTTTCAGAATACGAAACGCCTGCATCATTTGAGCCTAAATCAATTAAAATAGAAACCTCTGCACTAGTTGACCCTTTCCATTTTGAGGTAAATGTAACTACTCCTAAAGCTGCTACTGCAGATACTGGAGATCCTAAAACAGCATTACATGCATCTGCAATTTTTTGAGCTATTAATGTAGGAGTATCTCCTAAAGCTACTGAATAGCTATAGTTTTTAAAATCTAAATTATCTCTACCATTAACTACTAATGAATGTGTAGCATTTGCTGTAGCTGTTCCTGTAACAGTCCACGCCCTTACTGTAGCACTTGCACCTACATCAGAAATCTGAGGAAATACTATTGTAGGAATCCCTCCGACTCCATCCCCAGATAGTGGGCGTAAAATACTCATCATTCTATGTAAAGGAGAGCCATATCCATATAACTCTGCTGCCTCCTTTGCACTTGTAACCTCTTTTTTAGTTACTGTTAATCCTGCCTGATTAGCTGTATTTGCCTCTCCAAATACTGCAATAATATGAGGTAAATTAGGAGTTTCATTTGAGAAAAAACCTTTTTTGATTTTATACCCAGAAACCCTAGCTAATCTATCTACCCCTACTGCGGTTGAAATTGTACTCATAATTTTCTAATTATTAAAAATGAATTTATATCCTTTATCTGTTTGACAAAGTTTTATTACTGAATCATTACCCTCTAAATTTATACCGGTATCCATGTCCTGACATTCAAAAACCCTAGCTGAAAATTGCAATCTGGCAAATCTATTAAAACTAGCATCCTGACTACCATAATTGTCCTCAAATTGTATAGAGTCTAAATAAGTACCTCCTATAGTTCCTGGAGCGAAAGCTAAAGTTTTATATTTTGTAGAGCTTAAAATGTATCTAATCCATCCAGCAAATAAATGAATTTTTCTCCTTACATTATCGTTTCCACTTTCTTTAATAGATGCAGAACCATTACTATAAATATCTACATTAAATACCTCGTTACCCTCTGAGCTACTTTCATTATGATTAGAGTAATTAATATTCCCTAATGAAACATTAACCATAACCCCCTCAGAATTATCATAAGGCTCTTGACGTTCTACAAAAATCTCAAAATCAGTATCTATACAATTTAGTTTAATTTGATTGCTAATTTCTAAAAACAGAATAGCTCCGAGCTGTTCTAAAACTAACTCAAAGCCCTGCTTTTGTATCTTTTCTGTTATTAATGCCTCCATAAACTATTTTGTATAATCTCCTAAAATCAAAACTATTAAACCTAAAACCTCATCAGGAAACCACTCTCTGACTACATAATCCTTTTTAAATCCTGTACTATCAGCAAATGAAACTAAATGACCTTTTAAATAAACATCTCCTTTTGCATTTCTACTAGGATACTTATTAGCTTTTAAAAAATCCTCATCTATAGTAACATGTACATTTTTAGAATTTATAGGATTACCATCAGAGTCAAAATTAATCCAATGTTTAGTACCTAAACCAGTTAGCAAAAGCCTCTTATCATTTGATGGAGTTATCATTTCTATTGAAACCTCAAAACCTCCACTTTTAACAAACCTTTTAGCATCTCTTTTAGCTAACTCTAAAATACTACCCATTGGATCTTTTTTATTTTATTACTCAGTTTCCTTAGTTTCTACTACAACTGCTCCAGCTACTTCCAACTCATTTAAATGAGCATCTATAGCAGCAATTACAGCCGATTTACTTTTTAAACCATCTACATTAACCTCATTTAACTTAGCAAATGAAACTAACTCTTTAAATCCTAATTTATCTAAATCAGCATCATTAGAATCTAACTCTAGAGCCTCAATAAATCCAGCTTTAACTAATGCATCTGCATTACCCATTAACTGCGACTCATCGACCTCTGTACCATAACCAGCTACTATTTTATTTCGTAGCTGGTGGCCTATTGTTAATACTTTAAATTTTGACATAATTATGATGTAGTTTGTAGAGTATAAATTCTATCTACTGAAACTGGAACAACTAAAGGAGCTGAATCTAGCATAAAATTCCATGATCTTTTTACTTGATCAATTACATCATAAACTAAAAACTCTGCCTCTACTGGTGCAATATACTGTCCTGTTTTAGCATCTCCCATAACCGCATCTACTGCAGCGTGCATAGTGAATCCTTTAAAATCATCTGGTAAAAGGATAACATTATCAGCAGTAATATACTTAGTATCTACTCCTGTAGTCGGATGATCATAAGACTCATTATAACTCCAAAGATTTACAATAAATTCCCCTGCTGAAACTTGACCATGTAAAACTAAACCAGTTACATTATCAAATTGAGGCATATTTAAAGAAACTCTAGAAATATTTTTAATATCTGCCTCAGCTTGTACTTTTGCGTTAGCTAAAAAGTTAATTAAAGCAGATTGTCCTAAAATAGCATTAAATACATTACCCCCTGATTTTCCCTCAGTACGGATAAATTCACATCCTAGACGTAAATCTTTTACTGGATCTGCAGTTGCTGGAACAGTCCATTTTTCTCCTGCTACAGTCTTAACAACCATAGATCCTGCTTTACGATTATAATCTACATTATCTCCGTTTTTCAAAACTACTACTCCTGTCTGTAAAACTTGTGATCTTTGTAACTCAATTGCTCTAATCACTTTGTTTTTCAAATCCACTACTCTACCCATAGCATCCTGCATAAGCATAGTAGCATCTATTTCTCCTGGAGCGTTTCCAGTTCCGAAAGTAACATCATATCTCTGGCACGCTGTGAAATCAAATGACTCATGGAAATAAGGCGGTACAAAAATCTTTTCTGTAGATTTAGAAAAAACATTTCTAATTGGATCGGTACATCTAGCTACATCTACTGCAATTTTTCTACCATGTCTTTCAACTTCAATAGAAATAGCTTTTGTTCTGGATGTTTTCATAGGAAAAAATGCAGCTAGCCCCTCTTTAGGTGCTACATTATCTTTAAACGTAGCGACTAGCGCCTGTGTCATTCCTGCTCTGTGTTGGTTTAATGTAATACTCATCTTAATTATCAAATTTAGTATGTTCAACGCTTGAAGTATCAATATGTAAACCGATACCCTCTAAAATATCTCTAAGAGATTTATTACCTACTGTACTATCTAAAGTAATAGTAGCTGGTAAAACTAAATAATTACCATCTATAGTACCTTTTGTACAATATGCAGTAGTAACTACCTCAGCATCTGCTAAACTTGCAGTACCCTCAAAAGCTACCACTCCAACTACATCAGCTAAATTTAATGTAGTTGCTGGTAATAAACCACCTACTACAGCTACATCTCTTACTGCTAACATACCTAAAGAAATATCAGCTACTCCTCCAGAGTTATTTTTATACAGTCCATTCTCATATCTGTTATCAAAAACAAATACTGTTTTTACTTGGAAGTCAACCGCTGATTGATTTCTAGTATTATCTCTTTGTGTTAAATCTACTGCCATTTTTTAAAGGTTTTTAGCAATGTTAGAATAAATATCTACTGCTGGATTAACAGCCTCTACTACTGCAGCCTCTACTACTGTAGTTTCCTCAGTAACTACAGCCTTAGCACTATCTGAGTTTAAATTCTCTAGCATTTGAGCTGAGTTCATTTTTACCATAAATTTCTCTCTTTGAGATGGAGTTATAGATGCCCCTGATTCAATACCTGCAGTAACAGCTTCTAAATCTGCACTAGCATAAACCATAAAAGAGGCTACCCTCTCTCTCTCTGCCATAATGCCCTCATTTACAATTTCATTGTAAACTGCAGAATGGTCTTGTTTTAAATCCCCTTTTGTCATTTTAATTGAATTACTTGTTAAACTTAAATTACTATTATTATTTGATGTTACCATCTGTACTACTTCTTTAAAGCTAGCTATTCCATCTATAAAAGTTCCTATAGAATCTTTAGTAAATTTGGTATGTCCATTATCAAAATTAGATCCTGCTAACTGAGGCCTATTTTCTAAAGTACGATTAATAAAACTCTCATTAATTGGATCTAATAACTCACTAGTTATAAGCTCATAATTATCATTATTAAATGCCTCCTCAAATGCTTTGTTTTTCTCAGTAGATTTGGTAGCGTAAATTGTGATATGTTTTGTACCATCTGGACTCTGACTATTTGCTCTATGGCCCTCCATACTAATCATAGTACCTACAGATCCTACTATACTCATTCCATCCTCTGCAAAAATCTTAGTAGCATTTGATATAATTCCGTATGCAGCACTCCCAGCCATACCTCCCTTAGTAACTAATGCATAAACTGGCTTAGTTTTTTTTACTTCCTGGATTGCATCTCCCATAATATCTACAGCTCCACTAGAACCTCCTCCAGAATCAGTTAAAATGATAAAAGATTTTACTCTAGAATCATTAGCCATAGATAACATAGTATTGGATAACTCAATCATCCCAGATGATGATGCTCCTCCTCTTTTTGTAATAGGACCATTTAAATTAATAACTCCTATACCATTAAAATTTTCTTTTGAATTTAAATCCCACTCCCCTCTAACTAGTTTAGTGTTAGATTCCACTTTAAATAATGAGATAGAGTTATATTTTTGCTCTGGCATATCTAAACTTACTCCGTTTTGGATATTATGTAGAATTGAGGATAAAGATTTAAAAGACATAGCATCTACACACCATGTATTTAATCCGTAAATCTCTCTAGCTAGTCCGAAATTCATATACAAATATTTTAAATTATATACAAATATATATATTTTTTTTAATATAAAGGCTTTAAACAAAAAAAACACCCTTATTACTAAGAGTGTTTTTCCTAACTGAAATTAACTAAACAACTTTTAAAACTAATACGCTTTACAATACTACGAAATAAATTTTAAACAAACCAGAATAAATTAGGATATTTTTTATTTAACCATCTGACTATAAAAAACACCGCTATCAGTAATAATATCCAGAATATCCAAAATAAAACACCTGTAAAGCTCTCCTTTCTATCTACGTTATGAGATTTAGATTTTACATTTACCTCTCCTTTATCTTTCTTAACATCCTTTACATTAGTTTCTGCAGAGGTCTTAGCTTGTTTTTTCTCATCCTTTGAGGTATGTGTATTGGAATCCCTTTTTTTATTGCTTAAAACAGCGTTTTTATAGGTTTTTCCATCTACTACCATCTCTTTATCTGGATTAACAGGAGTTATAGTAGTTTCAGATTTAGTTTCTACTATTTTTGTGTTAGTCTTAACATCCTCCTTAGTTTCTACCACTTCTTTTTTAGAAGTTTCATTAACTACCTCAATATCATTTTTTATTTTAATATCCTCCTTTGTAGTTTCTGCTTTTCTAGCCCCACAATTAAATAAAAACGGAACTATTAAAAAAATTAATATTAGCTTTCTCATATTAAAAAAAATTTGATTTTGGTTTATTGTAATTTTTATAATTAAATACTTGTACATTATGCCTCCAAAAAATAGGCAGTCCAATTATATTAACTCCTATGTTAAAAGAGCAAATAGTTATCCATTTTGTAAATGTTTTTTTCATGGTTTAAAGTATAAATTAGATTCCGCTTTTCTCCTTAAAACTAATCCTTTTAGAATTTTACCACCTCCAATGATATAATGATTTTCTATCCAGTTTCTTATATCTCTATCAGATGCCTTTTTATTAATTAAGTTATATAAGGTAGATGAGCCTCCAGTATTATAAACATAAGAAACTAAAGCGCTAAATTGATTCTCATTTATAGAAACTTTTATTTTTCTATTAACTATATCCTCATATATTTTTAAATCACTAGACAAGGCCTCATCTGCCTGCTCTTTAGTCTTAATAGTTGCATTTTTAAAAGCTGTAGATTTATTTTCTATTCCTTTTAGGAATTTACCATTTTTATCTCTCATAGTCCTACCCCATCCCTCAGTCCAAATATCAGCAGGACATAGTTTAGGCTGTAGCCCTATCTGTTTTAAATCTCCATCATGCAACCCCTCAAAATGCTTAATTATATTTTCTCCCTCTTTGTTTGTTTTCATTATTCCTCTTTTTCTTTGTTAAAAAATTCTTTTATATCTCCTGTTTTCTCAAAATTATAAATTTTATTCATAATAAACTGAGGAGGAAACTGTTTATTACTTAAAATATAAAAATTCTTTAAGGCTTTTGAAATTGGATATAATAAAGTTGTTATTTGTATAACTACTTTAAAACCCTCTCCTATCATATTATCTCCTGCAGTTAATCTAAGCATCTCCAAAAGAGTATAAACAGGAATTAAAACAGCCCACATCAAAGCATTTCTTTTTAAAAATAACTCCCAGCTAAATGTTTTCATTTTCCTATGATACCATGCTCCTACAAACATGTTAATTAATAAAGCACCTAGAACAAATGAAAAAAACTGTTTATTATTTACATACCATAAATTAAAAGCCTCTAGCAAAATAACAATAGGGCTAAAAGTCATTAGCAATTTAAATATGTAAATTAATTTTTCATAATAAGTAGGCTTTTCATCTGCCACTAGAATAATAGTAAAGAAAATCTTTTTAAGCATAATTTTTAAAGGTAAAGTGTAACACCACATAAATTAATATTATTTTTTTGGTTGGTATATGGTTAATAACAGTGTTACAAATACAACGGATAGCAGTCCGTATGTAATTACTTTAGTAAAAAAAGACTCACATAATTGAAACATTATGCAAATAGCATTAAAACTGTAATATAAAAACAAAGAAAATACAGCTATTTTTTTTCTTTGACAAAAACTTAGTTTAAATCTCCAATGCCAAAGAGATATAAACATTAAAGAGTATCCCATTTGAGTTAATAATGGAAAAGTATAAAAAGCATAATTTGGAAAATCAAAACTAATCCCCATTATATTTACACTATCTTTTGCTAAAATAAATGAGAATAACTCAAATATTAACAAATAAAAAAAACCATATATTAAAATATGTTTTTTAGTTTTCAAATTAAGCAAAACCCCAAATTTTGATATATTCTCTTTTACTGTTTTACATAAGGCACATGAGCCGATTGGATTTCTAGGCATATCTATTTTATTTTAAATTGTATTCAAATAATCATTCCATAGACTTGAAAATTCTAAACTTTCAATCTCTGTTAATCCGCCACCAATAAAAAACATCTTATAATTAACATAACCATTTATAACTCTCATAAATCTAAATGTATAGTTAACATCAATGTCGGAAACGATGTGAGCTTGGTCTACTTTTTTTACACTATCTTCAAAAACTTTCAAATTGCTTGCCTTTAAACTTACAAGCCTTGTTTTGTTAATTAATGGTTCTGTTAATGCGGATAAAGTTGTATTCCCTCCATTTTGTTGAAAGTACAATCTTTTTAAAGTTTCTCTAAACCATACGGAAACTGTATCAACTATAAATTCCTTACGCCTTATTTCTGCTACTTTTCTCCAATAGTCAGAATTTCCCACAACTTCCATATCTTCATTATAAATAGGAATTGAAACTAATTCCACCGCATTATCTACAATTATAAATTTTCTACTCGTAGAAGTTCGGGATTCTATTTTTTCAATCATTTCTGTTTCTATGTGCTTCTTCACAAATCTATTGTAAGAAAAGCAAGGAATTTTTATTGTACTTCTTAATTTTGCCATATTTTTTTTGTTTAAAAAGGATAGAATTTACCAGCCCCGCTATTATTTATTTAATTTATATTATATTTTGATTTAAAATAAGCCTTTAAATTGGCTATTTCGTCAGTTGTGAAATTTCCATTTCTAACACCATATTCACAAAATAACATTTTTGCACCCCTACCGTACCATTGACCTATATATATTCCTTTATTAGCTATATTTTGAACACCAGAACCAGTTGATAAAATACTATTAACATTTAACTTAGAAACTCCCGCTGCTGTTTTTTCAAAAATTGCATATGAGTCTAAAAGCTGACCAGATGTACTTGTACTATCTAAAGTATTTACTGAAAAATTATTTATAAAATCATTTGTAGAATTTACATTATAAAAATGTTGGTATTCAGTACCAGGTGATGTATATGAGTCAACACCGCATATAACTATATTATGATAAATCACTCCATTTGTATCAGTTATTTTATAAACAACAAAGGAACTTCTATTAGTATTTGCTGTAATACCAACTAATGGTAGTTCTCTATAAATTCTATTTGTACCATTAAAAACAATTGATTGAACCCCGTTAATTCCGCTTCCTAATATTTGCGGGCTTCCAGCAGTTAAAAAAGTATTCCCATTCCCTGTCAAGTCTGTTAAGCTAACAACATCAGTTCCGCTTAATACAACCCCATTAAAAGAAGTTATATAAGCCGCTAAATTTAAACTTAATGGGCTAAAATGTTTCTTACCAAATATTAAAGTGTGTAGTGCGTTCATTATATCAATTCCCCTTTAATGCTAATTGTGTTAGCAATGTTAGTCATTATCAAAGCAAACATTTTGCCACTTCCCAATGTTGTTCCATCTGAATTAGTTGAACTCGTTACACCTACTCCTAATGCGAAATTCGTAACTACTCCGTTATCATTTAATCCCGTACAAGTGAAATCTGTTCTTAGCCCACTTGGAATTGTTATCGTACAAGTTGTGTGAATTCTGAAAATCTTATTATGGTCAGCACTTGTTATCGTATATGTTGATACTGAAACATCGACGTATTGTTGTTTAAAAAACTCACTTTTATCAACTGAATAATCTACACCACCTCTATTAACTATTAACTTATCTGAGTCTACTAAAGGTAAAGATACTGCTGGTAAAGTTGATATGTCTTTGTCTAACTTATTCCCTAAATCAGCAACTAAGCCAACTACATCACTTTTAGTATGTGTATGAGCTAAAGGATTTCTACTATCACTCATCCTAGAATCATTACCCTCTACAACTGTATCAGCAATAGATCCAAAGTTTTTATTAAAAGCTGTATTTTTAGAAAATGCAGGCTCTAAACCGCTTAAATCCTGATCCCCTGTATTATTTCCTGATGTATTAGCTAATACTAGTTTTTCTGAATCTGTAACATATTTTTTATCTGTAACCTCAGTAACTAAACTAGTATCATAATCTCCATCCTCAGCTACTACATCCCCTGTCCTACCAAAAGCAGATGTAACTCCACCTCCTGCACTTGGAGGAACAAAAATACCTCCATCAGTTCCTAACTCAGCAGCATTACCCACATCTGTACTAATTATTTTAGAAGTAGAGAAATCATTAACATTTATATTAATTTGCTCTACTTGGTCCTCTATAACTACATTTATTACCTCATCTGGCATAATTAACTATTTTGTGTTACATCTTGTATAACATTAAAAAAACCACTTATATAAGTTTTTATTTTTCCATCAGTAAAGGTAAATTGAAAATCATAAAAACATATCCCAGATTCCCAGTCTACTATAAAATCATTTACTCTAAATAAACCATTTACAGCATCATAAATATCTATCCCACTAGCCTCAGTAATTTCTTTTACTAAAGTTCCTGTTTTGATTTCAGTTCTAAACTGGCATTTAATTAAAACACCAGTTAAATCTATTGGTATTAGTCCGTTTTTTATAGAGATGTTTTTCTCTCCTAAACTATCTCCTCTAATTACATCCTTAAAATTTGTACAACTCATAATTATCTACCTTTTATAACTCTTACTATTCTAAATTGCTTATCATAAATCTCTAAATTTCCAGTAATAGCCTCTATTTTAATTACACCTCCATTTAAAGCAAACAAATCCGATGTAAAATGACTAAAAGAAATATTTATATTAGTTTCCGTATTAGCCGTTTTAGGACAAATCCTACTCTGTCTAAACCTTTCGCCTATACCCGTTATATCTACCCATACATCAAAATGTCCACTAAGTACAGAATTCTTAACCTTAAACATTAAATCTACCTGATAAAAATCATTCTCTAAAGCAGGCGTTAATTTTGATGTAGCAGAATCAAAAAAAGTTGTTACTCCAAATGGTAAAATATTATTTCTTAAAACTCCTTTATTATTTGATAAATTCGCAGTATTGCCAGCGGTTAACAATTGAGGGCTTCCTACCAAGTGAACCGTATCCTCCATTTCCTCCCATCCTGTATCTAAAACATTAATTTTATCAACCAAAAAAGCATCCACCTCAGATTGAGAGTAAACTAATCCTACATCCTGATAAACTACAACCCAGTCAACTAGTAACAATGGATCAGAGTTTCCTCCTGTCAAATTTTGGTAAACTACACCTGCAATTTGTACCACTTCATTTACCTTATAAACCCTACCAGCATCCCATGCTCTGTTAGAATTAACTACTCTGTTTTTTTGTAATGCCATTTTTATCTTTGTATTATTGGTTCAACTATTACCGGTTTAACTATTCCCTTATCCTCCTCTAAATATTTTGCATAATTCTCTGAAAAATCCCCAACATTTAAAGCCTCTGCAGCCTGCTCATGTGAAATTAAAGGAGTAGCTCCATCAGTTCCTAACATTTCTCTAACTGCTTTGATTTCTTTTAATGGATCTATATGAGGCATATTTTTTCCTAAAAATCTACAATTAGCATAAGACTCAATAACTATATGATCCTTTTTTGTTAATGCTACAATATAACCAGATAAATTAATTTTTCCTTTTAAAATTTCTAACTCTAGCCATAAACTATAAATAGGTTTATAGAAATCATCAGAAAACTTATCTCTGTAAATTGAGATAATATAACCCCATGAATTTATAGCGGCTCTAGATGCACTATAATTAGAGTTATACATTTGCATAGCCACCTCTGGAGGAACATCTACAGATGCACAAAGAGAGTTAAATATAGGATTGTAAAACTTCTCAAAATCTCCTTGAGATAAGGTATCAAATGACTTTAATTTAGCCCCTATAGGCATATTATAAGTTTGATTTGATGTAGTTTCTGTTATCTTGTTTGCAAGTCCATCAGCTAAAGTATAAGGATCAGCAACATTTGAAACTAGTTTAGCTTTAGCCATCATTACCTTATCCATTGGATTCTCTCCAGTACTATTATCATCATGCTCTATAGAGTAAACGATATTAGCTCCCTGCTCTGCTTTTGATACAGATGCCTCAGTAAATCTATCTAGCTTATTTAACTTTTCTAGGATTTGAGAAATTGCAGGAATACCTCTAACATGGTCCACTCTGTTTTTTTCTCCATAAATTAACCATGCTAATTTCCTATCAGATTTATCTCCTTTAGCTTGTATCCTTTCGTATTTACCCACTAATTTTAATGGATCTAATGTATAAATAAAAAATGCTACATGCTCTCCTCTGGAATTAAACTCAATACCATGCTTTACATGATTTCCTCTAGATTTAACTCCATCCATTAAAACTTTATCTCCTACAGGATCTTTAATATGCTGGCCATCTATAACCTGCACATTTAAATTGTTATTTTCAATTCTGCAAACTACTAAAGCATCCCCACCTAAAAAAGCTGTCTTATATGCATCTAAAGCTTTTGCATGTAAATTAACCATTTTAGAAAAATCTGAGTGTTTTGATTTTGCAAATGCTTGAAATCTAGCCTCTGTTATTTTCTGAACTTCTGGCCAGTTTTCAGAAATACCCTCCGACTCTAAAAGAGTTTTGTTTGGCTCGCTTTGTAATTTTAATCCAGATCCGACTACCCATTTAAAAAACTTACCAGTTAGAATTTTAACTATATCTGTTTTTATCTCGGCATCATAGGCTCTCAGTCTTAAACGCTGATAGTCTGGAACTGAATTAATAACTACTCCTAGCTCTCCTGGAGTTTTCTCTCCATCAAATGTACGTGTTATAATTGGATATTGAATCCCTATAATTTGATTTCCTCCATATACGCTAGAATCTGGCTGTATATTTGGAGTTTCTTTTTTACTTAAATTAATTTCTAAACCTAGTATTTTCATATTTTATATTTATAAATTTCCTCCTCTCAATACATTAGTGCGCCCATTGTATCTATTTACATACCTAAATTTTAATTTCTCCAATTCTAAAACACCTCTAGTAACATCTGCTGGACTTCTGTAAACAGTTCTAACTTTCATTTGACCATCATCCAACTGATACTCCCCATAATTTGCGCTACCTATAGACTCTAAAAGAGTTAACTCCATTGCATCTATAAGAGCATCAATAGCAGCAATTTTAGCCGCTAAAGTTGTTTTACATTGGATGTATTGACTAATACTGTAAAAATTATCATTCATAATTTATATTTTTATCACTTACAAAACTACAAAAAAAAACCATTCAAATTAAATTGAATGGTCTTTTAGTTATGTTCCCCAACATGTTTAATAATTATTATACTCTTTTCATAAACTTAAATTTTAGTTAGTTACTGTTTTTAATAGTGTTTTTATTTAATTTGATTGTAAACGTACAAAATATTTATTTACTATCCAAATGCATTAACAAAATCCTCCCATGTTAATTTAGAATACTTAGGGCTTTGTTTTCTTAAAATATCCAGATAAATCTCTTTTGATGCAATATCATAAACAGCAACATCAAAAAAGTGATTTTCTACTGAACTGTTTTTTTTCTTCCATGCAAACCCTACAACTGAATCTCCTTTAACTTCCTCTACTCTATGCTCCCCCTCGTAATGAGAGAAATATGTCCTCATATTATATTTATTCTTTTCTGGCTGAGGAAAATTCATAAATCCACTAGGCTGAAAACCATCCATACCCTCCTTTAATTTCATATTAGCAGCTAGCATATCTTTTAATTGATTTACTTGCAAAATATATAATCTACCTCCCTGCTCTCTTGATCTTTTAATTACAGGCGTATCTTTTGATAAACTTCTATATTCAGTTTCTCCATATCCTTTAACACCAACTATAAAAGGATTATTTTGAATATTTATAAACTCATTTGTTAACTTAGTGAAATGCCCTGTATCTATAACTGTCATATCAATATTATACGCATCTCCACTTTGTCCTATATAATTAGCTTCTATTATTTTCTGCAACTCAGGCCATACACTAAAATTTTGACCATGTGAATAAGTCCATTTATCTCTTTCACTTTCATTTTCCCTTTCTTTTTTATTTTTTCTTCTACTCCTTTTAAATGTACCTATACTACCATGATTTATAGAATATGTTACCCCTGTAGATGTATGTGCTCTTATTTCCCAGTCAATTCTAACATCCTCATTGTGCGTTTCCATAACCCCACCTAAATCACATGATAATGTTAATAATAATACTTTTCCATTTCCATCTGAGTCTATTGTATTATCCGGAATGGTACCACACTCATAACTCCTAACATTATTCATTAAATCAGTTACTTTAGGAGATGACCCTTTCTCCTCCCATGTTTGCCCTAGTTGAGTATTTACAAAAGCTTTTAATTTTCCCTCATCTATAATATCATTAGCAGGATTAGCCTCTAACCATTGTGAAATTAAATCTATCCAACTATCAAAGCCTGGAGGAATAACCAAAGCATTTAAAATATAACTTCTATAATTTTCCCTTTTTGGCTTTGCAGTTGGTATCCATTTACCCCCTAAATTTAATTTATACTTTTCCTTTTCTAAAATATGACCTCCGCAATTTTGACACTCATAATGTACAGAATCTTTTATTAATTCCCCCTCTTTATTTACCTCCCATTTAATTCCTGCATAATATCCATCCTCTTTATTTATACGCCACTCAATAGGTATGAACTCCTCACAATTAGGACAGCACCAGTTCCATTTTCTTTGATCTCCCAACTCAAAAACTTCCTCTATATTACTACTGTTTTTTGTCGTAGGAGTAGATATGTAAAATATTTTTTTCATAGATCCAAATGATTTAGCTCTATTCTCTATCAAACTTCTAACAGAACCCTCTTTTTTATCTGCCTTTGGAGCAGAATCCCAATCATCCGCAAAAATATACTTTACTGAGTACTGCCTCCATTTATTAGGATTGTTAACCCCTAATGCAGTTAATGAGCCTCCAGCAAATTCTTTACTAAAATCTGTATCTCCTGTTCTTTGGTTTTTCTTTTTAATTACATTAGGCCTAATCAAATGAGATAAACCTGAGCTATTTAAAATAGGATCTAATCTGGTCCTAACTGATAACTGTACCAGCTCTTTATCTGCAGCAGTATATAAAATAGATGCTGGACTCTCAGAAATTATATAAGCTATTCCTGGAACTATCACACCCATAGTAAAACCACTCTGAGCGCATTTCATTACTGCAGTCATTTCTACTGGAGATGTAGGATCTAAATTATCTATTACCTCCCTAGT
>Ga0208795_1000787_pt1 | contig 15105 bp, 23 predicted proteins | sample CB_VirMetaG_6_FD_184541 | JGI IMG/M metagenome (GOLD analysis project Ga0208795, IMG submission 184541) | Freshwater to marine saline gradient viral communities from Chesapeake Bay - CB_1508_2 Viral MetaG (SPAdes) (version 4) | ecosystem: Environmental > Aquatic > Marine > Coastal | place: USA... | reverse complement strand
ATTTAGATATGAATGGACAAATAGTAGGTGAATTTGATAAGTTTTTTGTTGGAGGTGAAGAAATAGAGTACCCCGGAGATCCAAAAGCCAAAGCGGGTAATGTTATAAATTGCAGGTGTAAAATAGTATTTACAGTTAAAAAAGACGAAAACGGATTGCCAATTAGAAAAGTAAAGAATTAATTTATATATTTGTATTATGGAATTTAAGCAAATAAGTTACGATTTAAAAGAATTAGACGATAAAAAAGGGATTGTTATCGCCTATGCTAATGTATATAACAATACGGATAGCGATGGCGATATAAGTGCGTTTGGTTCGTTTGAAAAAACAGTAAGCGAAAACTTTAAACGTATTCGAGTACTTAAAGACCATAATCCAACTATGATGATTGGAGTACCTTTAGAGATAAATACCAAAGATACATACGGATTACTTACTACTTCTCAATTCAACATGAATAAAGATTTAGGCCGTGATATGTTTCAAGATGTTAAATTGATGCATGATAATAATCTTAATGCCGAATTAAGTATAGGATATAGAGTAATGCAAAGAGACCAAAAGAATAAGAATATCATTAATGAATATAAATTAATGGAATATTCTTTTTTATCTAGTTGGGCCGCAAATGAATTGGCAACAGTTCAAAATATCAAAGGAATTAAAAGCCATTACGGAATAATGGAATTAATCGAAAAATCATACAATTTGGATTATTCAGACGAACGTTTAAAACAAATTGAAAATTTATTGAAATCACTATCAAATGAGCCGTTATTAGATGACACTTTGAATGATACGCCGATTATATTAGACACGTTAAAATCATTTACAAACTCATTAATCCTTAAATAAAATGGACGAGAAATTATTAGCCGAATTGGCAAACATCAAAAGCGGTTTAGAAACTAAAACAACTGCAGAAGTAAAAAACGCAATCGATGCGTTTGAAGTAAAAATGAACGCATCTAGCAAAGTTGCATTCGAAACAGAATTGAAATCAGTTAAAGAAGCTTTAGAGGCTAAATTTGCTGCTGATTTAAAATTGGTTCAAGACCATGCTGACAAATTGGATGTAAAACTTCAAGAAAAATCAGTAGAAGTTAAAAACGAAGATACTTTGGTAAAATCTATCAATGACAACTTCGAGGGAATTAAATCTGTAAGAAAAGGAAATGCCTTTCAAACAAAAGCAGTAGGAAACATGACTTTGGCTAATCTTACTGGAGATGCTCCTAGAGATTATAACCTAAATGTAGTTATGATTCCGGGTCAAATGGTAAATGTATCTGACTTGGTTGGAAGTGTTACTATTGAAGGTGGTACTTACACTTACCCACGTGAGGGAGCAGGTGAAGGATCTATCGCAGCTCAAACAGAGGGAAGTTCTAAATCTCAAAGAGATTATGACTTTACAATGGTTGATTTAGCTACTAACTTTATTGCTGGTTTCACAAGATATAGCAAAAAAATGGCTAACAACTTGCCTTTCTTAACTTCATTTATTCCAAATGCTTTGAGAAGAGATTACGCAATTGCTGAAAATTCAATTTTTAACGCTGTATTAGCTGCTGCTGCAACTGCATCAACTCAAATAATTACAGGTAAAAACAAAATTGAAATGTTATTGAATGAAATCGCAACTCAAGAAGGTTTAAACTACCCTGTTAACGCTATCGTTTTACGTCCTGCTGATTATTGGGATATCTTGAAAACTGAAAAATCAACAGGTGCAGGATACGGACTTCCGGGTATTGTAACTTTAGAAGGTGGTCAATTACGTATCAATGGTATTCCATTATTGAAAGCGAATTGGTTAGCTGCTAACAAATATTATGTTGGTGATTGGTCAAGAGTTAACAAAATTGTAACAGAAGGACTTTCTTTAGAGTTTTCAGAAACAGAAGGAACAAACTTTGTAACTAATAATATTACTGCTCGTATCGAAGCACAAGTAGGTTTGGCCGTTGAGCAACCTGCAGCTATCATCTACGGAGATTTTACAGCAGTCTAGTTTTTGTTGTTGGTTAGTTAATTTAAAACCGTTTGTTAATTCAAACGGTTTTTTTTATACCTTTGAATAAATAAAATTTACTAAAATGAAAAAATATAAAGTAATAAAAGCATTTTTTAAAATATCCGAACAAAAAAACTATGCAATTGACGATACTATTGAATTATCAATAGAAGACGCAAAAGCAATGGATTGGTACGTTGTAGAAATAAAAGAAGCAAAAGAAACTAAAACTAAAAAATAATGACAAGTTATTTAGACGTAATATCATTAGAGCAAGCTAAACTATACTTAAAAGTTGATGAGTTGCAAACAGTAACCGACAACGAAATAGTAAGTATGATCAATAGTTCTTTATCTTTTATAGAAAAAAGAACAGGCCATATATTAAAGACTAAAACAAAGACTTATTATTCATGCGCTTTGGTTAATAGTGTAATTGTTTACGATTACCCTATAGTAGATGCGCCTATTGAAACTCAAGTAAGGCAAAGCAATTCAATTGTACCAACTGTTAACGGTTCGGTTTCTTTGGAATTAGGATATGCCGATATAGAGGACGTTCCAAGTGAGTTAATAGATGCGGCCTTACAATTACTTAAAGTATGGTTTTATGAGTCAGAAACGCAAAGTAATACTTCATTGATTCCATTATCAGTAATGCAAGCAATTGACGTTAATCGTAGATTCGTATGATAGCAAGAAAATACAATCGTGCAATAGCAATATGGAAGACTACAACCGTTTCAGATGGTTACGGAGGTAATACAGTTACCGAAGCTTTGGTTTATTCCGTATGGGCAAACTTTGATACTAAACGAGCTTATCGACAAAATGAAAATGGACAAAACGACAATTTTGTACAATCTATTTTTACTATTCGTAATCGTTATGATATTGATTTGTCGGTAAAAGATAATTTCATAAAATATAACGGACTTATTTTTAATATTGATTCCATTCAGAATATTGATATGAATAATATTGATGTTGAAATATACGCAACTCAAAGAGAATAATGGCAACTATAAAAGGTTTAGATAAAGTAATTTCAAATATAAGAAAGTACGGAAAAGAGGCCGAAAATGATATTGAAGTTACTACGGAGGAAGTTGCCAGAGATATTGAAAAATATGCAAAAAACTTGGCTCCTGCAAACTTTGGAAAATTAGGAGGTTCTATTTTAGCTAGCGAAATAACGCCTACATTATGGAGAATAAGAACAGATAGCGACGGATTAGCTCCTTATGCTGCTTATGTAGAGTTTGGAACTGGTGGATTGGTTAGCGTTCCTGCTGAATTAAAAGAGCAAGCTTGGTTATTTAAAGGCAAAGGAATTAAAGAAGTTAATTTAAGAGCAAGACCGTATTTATACCCATCATTATTAAGAGGTCGAAAAGAATATTTAGAAAAGTTAAAAAAAGTATTAGATAAATATGGTAAATCCAAATAAACATATTAGAAAAGCTATTTACGATGCTGTAAATGCAAGTTATCCGTGTTTTGATAGTCAAGTAACAGGAAAAACAAATCCTACGAAATACGTTATTATTTCAACTCAAGATAAAGATATAAACAAAGCAAATAAATGCGAGTATCTTTGGGAAGTATCTACGTTATTGGATTTAGTTTGCATTTATAATGGTGCAGGAAATACAGGATCTAGGGTAGCTAATGACGATATGGAAAATGCTATTTTATCGTTAATTGAAAATATAGAAATTGCAGGATATACAGTATTGAATAGATCATTTGAGTTCCCTAGTAATTTGGATAGCAGTACTTCAACTCAAACAGTTTATAGAAATTTTATTCGATTGATATTAACATTAAAATAAAATAACTATATTTACATAAAATTTATAATCTTAAAAAAATTAAACCATGTCTATTAAAGGAGAAAAAGGAATTATCTACATTTATACAGGTGCTGCATATAAGCCAGTCGCTTGTCTAACTTCAAACAGTTTAAACACTACTGTTTCAATGATTGAGTCACAAACAAAATGTTTTCCGGGAGTTGTTAAAAAAACAGCAGGTACATTTAGTTATACAATTGACGCAGAGGGCGAGTATATCGATACTACTTCGGTAGGTGGTGATACTACAAAACAAAGTCACGATGCTTTATTTTTACTACAACAAGCGAAGTCTTTAGTTGAGTGGAAATTAGATACCGATATTACAAATGTAGATTCTACAAAATACTACGGAAGTGGTTATTTGACAGATTTAAGCGCAACTTTTGGAAGCGGTGATGATGTTACTACATTTTCAGCTACAATCGATGGCGATGGAGCGATAGTATTAACTGATCCAAACGCTTAATGAAAAGTATTGTATTGAATATAGGCGGACAAGATAGAACATTCTATTTTGGATTAGGTTTTTTAGGCAATCTATTAGAAAAGGAAAATATAACATTTCAAGATATAGACACAAAAGTAAAAGAAAATCCTTTTAAATGGATTCCTTTAATTATGTTTTATTCTTTGGCTTTTGGATTCACACGTAGAAATGAAAACCCTGATTTTGATGCCTTTGATGTTGCTGAATGGGTAGATGAAATAGGGGCTGATAATTCAATCGTTAATGATTTCTTTATAGCTTTTAGACAGTCTTTAGTTAAGGACGTTCCAGAAACTAAAACAGATTCAAAAAAAAAAATAACGAAAAAATAAACTGGAGTGAAGATGTAATATCATTCGCTTTAGGAGAGCTTAAATGTCCTGATTTGGATTTCGTTTACGATATGACGTGGGCAGAATTTCAAATCAGGCTTTTTGCGTACAAACGTATTGATTTATATAAATGGCAAATGTTACGTGAAATGATGTGGACTACATACATAGCACCTCACCAAGACCCTAAAAAAATGGTAAAGCGAAAAGAAATTTTCTTACCTTTGAATAACGACAAAAAAGATATACCAAGCGTTTCAAAAGACCACAAAGACAATTTTATAAAAGCATTCCAAAAATGGCAACAGGAAATAAATTAGAAGTTCAAATAGGTGTTGACAATACAGAATTAAAAAAAGGTATTCAAGAAGCCGTTATATCTTTAGAGAAATTACGACAACAAAAATCGGCTAATTTAAAAGTAGGGTTAGACGTATCGGCTTTAAATACTCAAATTGCAAGTGCTAAAACTAATTTAGCTACCTTACAAAAACAAACAGTTTCTACCACTTCAGCAATGGGTGGATTTCAAAAAGGAACTGTTAACGGTGGCAATGCTTTAATGCAATTTTCTCGTATTGCTCAAGATGCGCCCTATGGTATTATCGGTATCGGTAACAACTTAACCGCAACTGCCGAGGCATTCTCTTATTTAAAAAATCAAACAGGATCTACAGGAGGCGCATTAAAAGCTTTAGCTAATTCATTAATGGGTACTGGAGGTATTTTATTAGGTATTTCATTATTAACTACAGGATTTACATTATTATCTCAATCAGGATTAAGTGTTGGAGATTTAATAGATAAATTAACAGGTGATTTTAACGAATTTAGCGATTCAATTAAAAAAGCAAGTGATGAGGCAGTTAAAAGCACTATTTCGGAAGTTTCTAGTTTAAAAGAATTAATATTTGTAGCTCAAAATGAAACGAAATCTAAAAAAGAAAGATTATCGGCGGTAAGTGAATTACAAAAATTATATCCGGGTTATTTTGGTAATTTAACACAGGAAAAAATATTAACAGGAGACTTAACTGCTATTACGCAAGAGTTGACAAAAGCATTAATTAATAAAGCAATTGCTGAAAAATTAACCGATTCGGCAGTAGCTCCAACTTTAAAACTTTATCACGCAAACGCTCTATTATTATCTTTAAAGAAAGAGCAATTACAAGCAGAAACTCAATTAAACGAGGCTGTTAAGAGAGGGGATTCCGCACAGTCTTTAGCTTTTTATAGTAATAATTTAAAAAAAGTTAATGATAAATTAGGCGAAACTAGAGGTACTATTATAACGACTACAAATGAAACTAATAGGCTTCAAGATGCTATAAATAAAATCGGAGGTACTGCATCTAAATTATTAATAAAAACAGTTCCAAAAGAAAAAGCAGCTTCAGTAGCAAAACCTAAAAAAGAAAAAGTAAACCCTAATGCTGGTAATGAATTTAGACCATTTTTACAGGAATTTACAGGCGCAGTAGTACCAGAATTAGCACTTACATTTAAAGACCCTACAGAGGGATTTACAGCATGGAACGAAAAGGTAGTAGCTGGATTAACTACTGCTGAACAAGCTTTATTAGATTTTAATTATAATGCCGCTGCATTAATAAGTACTTCAATAGGTGATACATTTGGACAATTAGGAACTGTTATAGGTGAAGCTTTAGTAAATGGAGGAAATGTTCTATCTGCAATAGGTACTACTTTACTTCAAAGTTTAGGTAAGTTTTTATCTGATATGGGAGGAATGTTAATTCAGTACGGAACTTTAGCAGTAGTAAAAGGTAAATTAGATTTAGCAATTTTAACTGGAGGGCCTGTAGCTATAGCAGCTGGAATTGCAGCAATAGGAATAGGAGTTGCATTAAAAGCTATTGGAGGAGCTATAGGAGCGAAAGCAAAAGGAGGGGCCGGAGGTAACACATCGACATCAACAGGATCAGGCGCAAATAATACATCTACAACATATGGAGGCGGTAGTTTTTCAAGTAGCGGAGGCGGAACAGTAGTATTTGAAATAGCAGGAACTTCATTAATTGGCGTATTAAATAATACAACAAGTAGAAACTTAAGATTAGGAGGTAAATAATGGAAAAGTACTTTATACAAAATAATATAACGGGTTATTTAGTTCAAATATTCAAAATTGGATACAATGGAGCATCTACTGAAATATTCGGTAAAATATCAATTGATAAGGGTAATGTAGATAATATTTTAGATACTATTCGAGGCACTGGATTAAATTTACAATTAGAGGCGAGTATAGATTTAGATTTTAATGAATTTTCAGAGGCCGACGAAAAAACATATACTGCAAAAGTTACCAAAAATGGAACTGTAGTTTTTAATGGATTTCTAAAACCTGACGGAGTTACTCAATCTTTTGTTAGAGATTTTTGGGTAGTAGATTTGGATTTTATAGACGGATTAGGAGCATTAAAAGACTTATCTTTTGTTAAGCCTGACGGAACTAACTATATTGGTAAAATGTCAATGTATGACGTTATAAATGCTTGTTTAGGACGTACTGGACTTGTAATGACTATTAATTCATTTGTAGACGTTTATTACATTGGATATTCCGGTACTAATATTTTAAAAGATACTTATGTAAGTGCAGACCGTTTCTTTAAAATAGATGCACAAGCCACAGGAGGCGGAACTATAATGACTTGCGAAGAAGTTTTAAATTCAGTATTGAATTTGTTTTCGGCTTGCATTACTCAACAAGATGGGTATTGGTGGGTTTACAGACCTAATGAATTTGTTAAGAATGCAACTTTTATAGATAATACTTTGAATACAACTTTTGTAAAAGGATTGTATCAAAAAGTAGGTTCGCAAATTGATAACTTTTACCCTCATCATTGTAACGGTAATCAACAAATACAAACAAAAGGGGCTATTAGTGCATATCGTTTAAATTATAAATATGGTTTTAAGATGGGTGAATTATCTAATAGTAATTTACATCATGATAACTTATTAAATTTTGATAATTGGATTAAAAGTACTTATTTGGGAACGGTTATTTTAATAAATGATTTATCCGATTCTTACGGTTTAATAATGCGAACAAAATATATTTTATTTTCAACAGTAACGATTCCAATATTAACATCAAATAATATATCTTTATTAGCGGGAAGTAAAATAGATGTAGTTGTTGAAGTTGAATCAAAAACATCAGAAGGAGAAAATACATACGTATTTAAAGTTGTTAGGTCTGACGGATATTGGTTAGATATTGATGGAATTTGGAAAAATACTAACAAAGTAATTTATACAAGAAATAAAGGAATAGGTAATTTTAGTTGGACTTTAAAATCCGAACCAGTACCGAATGATTGTAGTGTTTACATAGAAATAAGAAATGTACTATCATCTAGAGATGACGGTGAAATTGTAGAAATAAAATCTGTTCAAATAAATAATAATTTCAACTACGACGGTAAAATAGGCGAGTTTCATACAGTATCAAGAGCAGTAGCTCCAAGTTCAATTATAAAAGAAAACCAAGAAGTATATAATGGCGATAGTATTGACGATGTTTTCGAGGGAGCAATTTACAAAAGTAATAAAACATCATTGACTACAATTTGGACTAGAAAAGGACGTTTAGAAGAAAAGGCAATTTTGCAAATTTCAGCAGAGGATGATATGCGTATTCAACAAAAACCGACCAAAACATTTACGGGTGATTTTTACGGATATTTACCATATTTGTCAATTATAGAAATAAATAACATTAGTGGTTTATTTATGTTTATCGAGCATAGTTACGATACAGATAACAACATAACAAAAGGTAAATTACAACAGTTTTATACTAATGAAGTTTCGGATTTACAATATCTTTTAACTTTCGACTACGGCAAAACCGTAAAGCCGTCAATTGTTTCATAAATTTTAATTATATTTGTGCTATGGATTTTTACAAAGGACAGGACAGGATTTTATATATAAAGGTATTAGGCAGTTATTTGCCTATTGCTTGTTTACAAGATAATCCATTTAGCGAGAGTACTGAATTTATCGATACCACTACTAGAGATACAAACGGATGGGCAACTTCAAGGCCTACAATGCAATCCTATAATATTTCATTTAGTGGATTGCAAATAAATACAAGCGTAGCTGGTGGAGTTTTTACTGTTTTGAGTTACGATAAGCTAAAACAATTAAAACGCTTAAAATCATTATTAGAATGGAAAATAGAGGGTGATTTTCCAACAGTAGATTATGGAAAATGTTATATTAGTGAACTTTCAGAAGCTTCGCCAATTGATGACTTTTTGTCGTTTTCTGGAACTTTAATAGGTTACGGTATTCCATTAACTACAACAAAAGGAACGGACGTTTTAAATAGTGGTAATCCTAATGAATTAATAGTAACCGATACAACAGCTACTAAAATTATACAAATAAAACAATTATGATAAATCCAAACGATATAACAACGGTTAGGGTCGATCAATTGCCGCCAGATGAAATAACCCTAACGGATATATTCCCATTTGAAACGGCTGATCAATTTCTAAAAAAAGCAACCTTTCAAGATTTAGTTACATTTATGAGTATCTACGCTTCGGCATTGCAATTCGAAGTAAAAAGAATGTCAGTAACGCAAACATACATTGATGATAATTTTGACAATACCGGATTAGGCATAAACTTATGTCTAGGTTATGCGATTTGTAACGGTGAAAATGGAACTGAAAATTTAGATGGATTAGTAGGTATTGGATATGGTTCTACTTATTCAAATATTGGAGGTTTTGGAGGCGAAAAGGCGCACGTTTTAACTATTAACGAAATGCCATCGCATACCCATAAATATACAGCTTCAGTAAGAGATAATGGCGATAGCGGAACTTTTTTAGAAACAGCCGCAACTGAATCCAATGGGATTCAAGAAATTGATGCTACAGGAGGCGGATTGTCTCACAATAATATGCAGCCTTATATTGTTAATCTTTATATAATGAAATTATGATAGATCCATTATTAATCAATACTATAAGAGTTGGCCAATTAGTTGATGCTGTTTTTAGCGGAACGGATAACATTCCACATGAAGTAGGAACGGATTTAAGAAGAGGTACTATTAACGAATTAGCTACTTTTATATCCGGAATTATACAGGCTGGAGACGGTTTGGCTTTTTTGCCTATTTCTGTTACAGACGGACAAACATTACAAAATACAACTACTAACGAATGGTTTTTAGCTGGTGTTGGTACTTATCATCAAAACGGAGGTTATCCTGATATTGTATGTACTGAAAAATTAAACGTAATTATCGGTAATGGTATTTATTGGAGTTTAGGAGTTGCAATTCCCATAATAGTAGATCCTCCGGCCGCAATGATTAGTCAATCAATAAATCAAGGTGTATTAAATTTTGCGCCAAGTGAAGACGCTGTATTTAATGCATTAAGTTCTATTAGGCCTTTTGAATTTATCGACTATCCTTTAATAACTGTAGCGGGAACTCAAACATTTGAATTGCCAATAGGAGCGGTGGCAAAACAAGTATTTAATAATAAAATACAGCACTTTAAAGAAAGTATAAATAATTCTTTACAAGTTGACACGTGGACACAAACTGACAATATTGTTACTTTGAAAAAAAATACAGTAATTGGAAACTACATATCAATATTTTATCAATAAAAACCATGACAGAATATGACTTCAAAGAAGCTATTAAAGATACATATGTTTTTAATAAGCATCCAATTTTTAAAAAAAGTATTCTATTGAAATATAGAGTTCCTGCATTATACGACTATTATTTGCAGGCTAAAAGATACGGGATTGACTATTTAAAACAAAATCCTAACATCTTAATAAGTGAAGTTAAATTAATCAATGAAATTTTAAACCTTAAATAAACAATGAAAAAACTAATATTTATTTTACTATTGCCAATATGGATGGCAGCGCAAACAAGTACGGGACAAGAGGCTGAATTTGACTATGGAATTAAAAACAATTCATCTCAAACGATAACAACGCCTACCTATTTGACTACTCAAGGAACTGACGGTACTCAAGGAAAAATACCTAGTTCATATATTGAAAAAACGGCAAATAAACAGAATAGTTTATCAGTTGACGGTACAGGAATTAAATATGCAACAGTTGATGCGGTTAATACAGGATTAGCTGCTAAACAAAACACTTTAACTAATCCTATCACAGGTACAGGTACTAATAATTATTTACCAAAGTTTACAGGAGCAAGTGCATTAGGTAATAGTAAAGTTAGTGACATTGGATTAACACTTAATTATAATGCTGGAGATTATAATACTAATACTTTTTCCGGTTATTCAATAACAGGAGATGCAGTAGAAAGAATAAGAATAGGTTTTAAATCAAATGGGTATGAATCAGGATTAGTTTCTTCTCAAATTATAGCAGAAACTTCTACTTTAAGATTTATTTCGAGAGATATATCAAATGGAGCTATTGCATTTCATACTGGCGCAGGAGTTACTCAAAAAGCAGTAATAAGTTCAATAGGTAGTTTAATATTACAAGATGGCGGAACATTCGTTGACGATGGGGTTAATAGATTGCAAGTAAGTGGAAGTATAAAAGCAACTTCCCACATAACTACAGGAGGATTATCTTCTCAAAAAGTAAATGGTGATGGAAGTTTGACGGTAGGTTATAAAGTTTACACGGCTTTATTAACTCAATCAGGAACAAGCGCACCAACTGCAATAGTTTTAGAGAATACTTTAGGAGGTACAGTGGTTTGGGGTAGAAGCGTAACTGGTGTATATTATGCAACTTTAACAGGAGTTTTTACCATTAATAAAACAGCTCTCTTTGTAACGAATAGGCTTTCTAATGACCTTTTAAGAGCTTATTCAGATGCAGAAGACTCGAATACTATTTATTTAGAAAGTAGTAACGGAGATGGAAATTTATTGAATAATACGATTGAAATAAGAGTATATAATTAAACCCAAATAAAAATAAATAAAAATGATTAAAATTAAACCAGTAGCAGTAGGCTACCCATCACAAGAAGCAAATGCGATAAGCATTAGAGTAATGCCTTTTCAAACAACTGCGATAAGTTGTAATACCTATTATGAATTGAAAAACATTTCAGTTGTAATAGATGAAGAAGAAAAAGAAAATGAAATTGTAAAAACATTAGCAGATGGAAATAGTCCTATAAGCGAAGATGAATTTACATTATGGGGTTCTGATAACATTTATATAGAAAATGTAGTATTAAAGAATTTAGGGTTAGAAAGAAGTATTTAATATTTTTGTTAAAAAAAAAACTATGGAACAACAAGAAGCAATTAACGTATTATTAAAAGTTGCTGAATTAGCACAATCAAAAGGAATTTTTAGCTTACAGGATGCTGAAATAGTTTTAGCGGCAGTAAGAGTATTAACGCCAAAAACGGAAGAAGAAAAAATAGAATAATAGAATTAAAACACAAATAAAATGGAAACGAATAATTTTTTAAGCCTTAATTGGCATGATTTAGGAAAAGGATTGATTATGGCAATATTAACGCCAGTAGTCGTAATAGTACAACAATCAATCGAAGCGGGTAATTTTGTATTTGATTGGAAAAGTATTGGATTCGCTGCAATTGGTGGCGGTTTTGCTTATCTAGTCAAAAACTTCTTTACTAAATAATTAATTTTAATCCTCGTAATAAAATACGGGGATTTTTTTTGTATATTTGTGTCTATGAAACAATATTTTCTAGACCTTAAATTAAGCCTATTAACGGGGACTTACTTTGCTATTACATTTTCGGACATTGATTCCGTAATGAAAATTATTGTATTCATAGCTACGGCTGGTTATACAGTTAGAAGATGGTATTTAATGGAAAAAAACCATAAAGACGAATGAAAAAGCTATCTACAAAAGGAATTGAGTTATTAGCTGAATTAGAAGGATTGAGATTGAAACCATATCTTTGCCCTGCTAAAGTTCCAACAATTGGATTAGGTAATACTTTCTATGAGAATGGCACAAAAGTAACAATGAAAGACAAAGCAATTACTAAAGAAGAGGCTTATCATTTATTTTTCTTAATTGCTAAAAAATTCGAGAATACTTTAAATGCTAATTTGCCAAACGATTTAACTCAAAACCAATTTGACGCTTTATTTTGTTTTTGCTATAATGTTGGTCAAGGTGGTTTTAAAGGTTCTGAATTATTGAAACAAATAAAACTAGATCCAAACGACAAAGATAAAATTAACGTTTGCTTTTTAAATTGGAAAGGCAAAGTTTTATTAGGTCGTAGAAAAAAAGAAATAGCACGTTACTTTTTATAAAAAAAAATAAATATGATACCAAGTTGGACAATTAAACCATGTAAAAAAGGAGATACTATTAATTCTAAAAAAATAACATTTCCATTTGATATTACCGATTGCATTATTACAATGCAATTTAAAGTTTCGGCTAATGCAAAAACTGTTTTTGAATGGAGTACAGTTAATAACACATTTGAAAAAATTAGTTCTACTGAAATAATAATGAAAAGTAGAATTTTAGACGTAGTTCCTTTTACTTATCTTTCAGATTTACAAGTAAAGTTTAATAATGGAGAAGTTCAAACTTATCTAAACGCATATTTAACTATAACTAACGAATATACGGTATGAATTTAATTATAGAAGAAACGATTAATAATGTTGTTTTAAATATTGACGAAACAAATGAAAATGTAATTATTGATATTTCTGAAATAATAGAAAATACTATAATTGAAGTTTCTGAAATAGGTTTAAAAGGAGATAAGGGAGATAAAGGTGATTCCGGAGTTGATGGAGTTGATGGAAAATCGGCCTATCAATCGGCCATTGACGGCGGTTTTATAGGTACTGAATTAGAGTTTAATACTTTTTTATCTGAAATAGATAATAAGGTTGATAAAGTTGCTGGTTATTCATTAACTAAAAATGATTTAACAGACTTACTTAAATCAGCTTATGATAGTTCTGTTTCTTGGATTACTACAAATGGAAGTAATTTAATATATCATCTTACAAATTATTCAAATCCACATCAAACAACCGCTTCACAAGTTGGGTCATACACAACCGAACAGGTCGATATAATTGCAAATACAAAAGTAGATAAAATATCAGGTAAAGGATTGTCTACAAATGACTATACTACAACAGAACAAACAAAACTTGCAGGTATTGCTACAGGAGCAGAGGTTAATGTAAATGCAGATTGGAATGCTACAAGTGGTGATGCTTTAATTTTAAACAAACCAACAATACCTTCATTAAGTGAATATGTTCCCTATACAGGAGCAACTTCAGATGTTAATTTAGGAGAGTTTGGTATTCAATTAGGTAATTTAGAATTTGATACTACTCCAACAAATGCACCTACAGGAGTTGGTTCTATGTTATGGAATGATTCAGATGGAACTTTAGATTTAAAATTAAAAGGAGGTAATGTAACTTTACAGATAGGACAAGAACAAGTTACAAGAGTAGTAAATAAAACAGATGCAAATCTATTAGAATCTGAATACAAAGTAGTTTATATATCAGGAGCACAAGGTAATCGTTTAAAATGTGCTTTAGCATTAGCTAATAATGATGCTTTATCAAATGCAACACTTGGATTAGTTACAGAAAACATTACTTTAAATCAAGAAGGATTTATTACTTCAAATGGATTAATTAGAGGGATTAACACAACGGGAAGTTTACAAGGTGAAACTTGGATTGATGGAGATATATTATATTTAAGTCCTACAATATTAGGAGGAATTACAAATATTAAACCTATTGCACCAAATCATTTAGTTATGGTTGGTTATGTTGTAAATTCTAACCCAAGCGTGGGCTCTATTTATGTTAAAGTACAAATAGGTTTTGGGATTACTGAATTACACGATGTATTAGCTACTGCTCCAAATAATAATGAAGTATTAACTTATGAAAGTTCAACTACTTTATGGAAACCTAAAACAGTTGTTAGTGCTTTAGGTTATACTCCATATAACGCTACTAATCCAAATGGATATACATCTAATTTAGGAACAGTTACAAATGTATCTGCATTGACATTAGGAACAAGCGGTACTGACTTAAGTTCTACAGTAGCAAATGGAACAACTACACCTACAATAACTCTTAACGTGCCTACTGCATCAGCAACTAATAGAGGTGTTCTATCTTCAACAGATTGGAGTGCTTTTAATAGTAAAGCTAATGATTCTTTGGTAGTACATTTAGCAGGAACAGAGATAATAACAGGACAAAAAAGATTTAATCCTACAGTATCTGCTTCTTCTGCTATTGCAAGAGGAACTTATTTAACTCCTACATTAACCGCAACTGCTAATAACGATGTTTTAGTTGGATTAGATATTG
>Ga0208795_1000784_pt1 | contig 15123 bp, 17 predicted proteins | sample CB_VirMetaG_6_FD_184541 | JGI IMG/M metagenome (GOLD analysis project Ga0208795, IMG submission 184541) | Freshwater to marine saline gradient viral communities from Chesapeake Bay - CB_1508_2 Viral MetaG (SPAdes) (version 4) | ecosystem: Environmental > Aquatic > Marine > Coastal | place: USA... | reverse complement strand
GTGAACGCATGAAGAAAGCTGGTGAGAAAGGCAGACCAACTGCTAAAGACTTTAAACAAGCAGCTAAAACTGCACGTAAGAAAAAGTGAGGTGATCCAATGGCAGGTTGTACGAGTAAGATGAAGACTACTAAGAAGTACGCTAAGGGTGGTGTAGCTGCTAAAGGTTTTAAACCTTGTGCTAAGTGTAAGACTCCTGCGAAGTGTAAGAAAGCAGGTAAGTGTCTACTGAAAAAATAAAAATATCTTCTTGGAGGAGAGGAAGATGCTAACACTTAAACGTGTTTATTACTTTAGTGTAGGTCTTTTACTTGGTGGTTTGTTGGCACTAGGTCTTAATGCTGTTGCTGAAACCAATACGATTAGCAGCACTGTTAGTAGTACTGTTAGTAGTTCTTCTAATACTGTAAGCAGTGGAACAACTACAATTAAGGGTGCATCTACTGCTAGTAGTCCCTCAGTAAATGTTACCAATAGTGACATTTGTAAATCTGCCGGGTTTTCCGGTGCGATCCAGACTCAGGTGTTGGGCATTAGTACTGGTGGTACGGTGGTGAGAGATGAACACTGTGAAAAGCTCAAGATGGCTAGAGCCATGAATGCTATTGGCCTTAAGACCGTAGCTGCTGGAGTGTTAGCACAAGATCCTGTTGCCTTTAAAGCCATGTGGCAATCAGGCGTTTATCCACCAATCAACGGTAAACTTGGAGAAGAAGCTCGTAAGATTTGGATTGATAATCCTGATAAGTTACCTGATGGAGTAACACTTACTGCTCTTTTATTACAAGAAGAATTAAATAACATTGCTGAAGTTAAGGCTGGAAGAATACCACTAACTAAATGGATTGATGGTCACAAAGTATGCAGAGCATCCAACGGCAATTATTATATGTCCTGTTAATTGCAGGAACTGCTGTTGCAGACACTACTAATGATTTGTTAGATGGTCAATGGGCTATAACTGGATCTGTGTTAGATCATACTTGTGATGGTTGTTATCTTAATGGTCATGTTCATACTGATTGGCAAGGCGGTGCAATTACACAGACAATTGATTTAAGCCCTTACCTCAATCAGTCTGAATTAAATTATTTTACTAGAGTTACAGCTTGTGAAAATCAGATTGGTGGGCATTGTAGTTCTGGTAACTTAGATACTTTTACTGTTAATTTAACATTAGATAATGGTGAGAGTTGGACAGATACTTTTTATGTAGGTAATCAGTGGCAGGATATAGATTTATCTTATACACCTACATCTGATGCTGGTTCTGCTGAACTAAGTGTATATGGAGTAGACAATGGATTTTGGGCTGGATGGTATGGTCCTCTGTATTACGCAGGGGAATTTACAGCCACATATGATCCTAACTACATACCGCCAGAACCAGAACCAATTGTAGTTCCTGCCGTAGAAGATCCAGTAGTTCTTACTAGTGTTCTGGATTCTGTGATTATGCCAGATCCTATGATGAGCTTACCAGAAGTAGACCTTCCTGTAGTAGAGGTAGCTCCGGTAGTAGAAGTTTTAGTAGATCCTGTAGTCTCTCCAGAGCCTGTAGAAGCCTCCTCAGAGCCAACCACTACTGAGGTAGCTAGTTCGACAGAAAGCTCAGCAGGGGCTGATACAGGAGCTTCTGGGGATACTTCTGACTCTGGTGGTGGACAGAAAGATTCTAGCAATAGTGATAAACAGTCTAGTAGTCAGACTGCCGTGGCCGCTGTGATGGCCGACATTGATGTATCTACAGCCAGTATGGAAACCATTGGAGACATTGCTGGTGATCCTGCAAGCCCGGTAGCACAGGTATTGGCTTTGGCAGTAATGTCTGCTGGTGGTGTAGAGATTGAAGATGTAAAGCTTGACGAGCCTGAATTACCTAAGACAATTAGTATTAAAGATAATAAAAACTTAGCTGATCGGTTCTGGTTAAATCGTTTAGCCAGCGATGTAAAGTTTGATAAATATATGGTGGAGGCACAATGGAAATAGAAACCCCGTTTGGAACAATCAAGGGTGGTAAAAACCTAGCTATGATTATGGCAGTGCCTAGTATTGTTGGTGCTCTCTATGGTGGTTTTGTTTTCTATAAAGATTATATAGATCTTCGTGACAAACTACAGAACTTAGAACCAGAAGCTATTCAAGCTCAGATTGATAACGCTATGGTAAAGCTGGATGAAGGAGTCGGCTATGCCAAAGATATTAAGACAGATCTCCGTAGTGATGTCATTGCCGTTGAAAAGGCACTTGGAGAAGTGGAGCAGAGAATACGCCAAACGGAATCCGAGAACAGGGCGATGGTTAAGGAAGCTCAGCGTTGGTTTGATGAACGTACCGCTATGGTGGATCAGAATCAAAAGAGCATGGAGCAGAGATTACAAAAACAGATCAGAGATGCTTTGACTAATGCGTTGACAGAACAATGACAGAGTTTCAGAAAGCAGATTTAAATGGTGATGGATCTATCTCTAAACAGGAGATGGAAATCTATCTCGAAGCTAAACGTAGAGAGATGGAAGATGAAGATGCCAAAAGAGACCAACAACGTAAGATGGTATGGTTTGCTCTGTTTGGTATGCTTCTCTATCCTTTATTTGTATTCGGTACTGGTGCTCTTGGTTTTGATCATGAGTCAAAGATTATTGGGGACATGAGTGGTGTTTACTTTATGTCTGTTGGACTAGTGGTTAGTGCATTCTTTGGTGCTGATGCCTACGTAAAAGGCAAGTCCAAGAAGGAGGATAAAGAATGATTCCTGTAGAGTTAATTACGATGGCTGGTGGTGCAGCTATGGGTGGTCTATTTAAAATGGTAGACAAAGCCCAAGAAGCTAAGGCCAAGCAAAATGAATTGATGATGAACATGATGAAGGCTAAGACAGAGCAGGCTGATGCTGACTCTGCTCGTGCTACTGCTGCCGCTGATGCTGCCGCTAATCGTGTGGGTAATGATCCCTTTGCTAAGATGACCAGAAGAATCTTTGTATTATCTATGGTTGCTCTGGGTGCATGGGCAATGATGGGTGGTCTGACTGGATTGGATATTATCGTACCTGTAGAGCAGGAAACTGGTTTTAACTTTATGGGTATTATCGATACCACTAAAACTGTGACCGAGTTTGTTAGATTAGAAAACGCTATTGTACATTTTGAATGGCTTAAAATTTCTATTCTTGCAGCGGGATCTTTTTACCTCGGTAAGAGTTAATTAAGATGGAAGTAACAATGAACGATATAGTTATTATTCTAATCGGTATGGTAGTCGGGATGCTTGGTTACTTCCTGTCTCGTCTATCAGATAATGTTCGTGACATTGAGAAGGGTATGGCTGACCTGCCTAAAGAATATGTAATGAGGTCTGAGTATCGTGATGACATTGATGACATCAAAGGTACTCTGAAAGACATCTTTAAGATTCTGAGACAACATGAGAAGGATCGTGTTGTTGATTGATTTGTGATATGCTTGTTGCTCCACTATAAGGAACAACAATATGAATTTAGAAGACATACAAAAGTATTTCAATAAATCAGGTGATAACGAAATACTAACAGACAACTTGATAGAAAACGAACATGGCTTTATGTCGTGGACTATCAACGATGAAGGTGACTTTTTAATTCTGCAGGTATATGGTAATGGTTCTTATTGGGATGAAGTTGCTCAAGTACTAGCAGAAGCTATGGGAGCAAAGAAAATTATCTTTGCTACCAAAAGAAACTACAAAGGATTTGTTAGAAAGTTTGGATATAAACTAACTGGGTACATTCTCGAAAAGGATGTGCAATGAAAATAGTAGCTAGTTTATTGATTATCTTTATGCTGACTGGTTGTGCTCAGATCAGAGAACTAACCATGACTAAAGATGAATTAAGATTGTATGGAAATTGGGAAGTGAGGAGTTGTTTAGATCCGGATGTGATCTGCATAGTTGACGGTTCGTGAAAAATATGCTACCCTCTTTAAGATTCTTAAGAATCAATAGTATAGACTAAATACAAGGAGTATAGTATAATGAATAATGAACAACAAACTATCAATGTAGATAATAAAGATTACAATATTGATGATCTTTCTCAAGAGTGTCTTGAGTATCTACAGCATGTCCAGAATCTCCAGACTAAGCTTTCAGAAGCTGAGTTCAATTCTAAGCAGCTTCGTGTAGCTCTCACAGCTTTCCTAACTATGTTTAAGAATTCCTTACCAAAGGAAAGTAATAATCAACAACTAGAATTGGAACTAGAATAATGCCAATTAAAACCTGTAAAACACCTAAAGGTAAATCCGGATATAAATACGGAGATAGCGGTAAATGTTATTCAGACCGTAGTAAGGCTGTTAAACAGGCTCAGGCAATTAAGGCTAGTCAGGCTAGAGCAAAGAAGAAAGGAAAATAAGAGATGGGAAGCATTCTTAGTGATCTTACTAAATCAGTAGTTACTGCTACTGGTACAGCAACGCCTACCACAGCTACTACGGCTAAGGCTACTGAACTTCCTGAAGAATCTTTGCCGGGTGCTTATGAAAAAACTCCCGCAGGTACTGCAATCACTGCAGCATTGACTACACCTGAACAGGTTATTCCTACTGCAGCTAAACAAACCTACACTCAGCAGGCAGTACAAGCTGATGAGTTAATGAAGGGTGCCACAATGACGGGTCCTTCTGCAGTCACTGCTCCTACAATTACTGCTCCTACTCTTGCTGCTGCTCCGGGTATGGCTACTACTGGTGTTGCAGCTCCTGCTGCGGTTACTCCGGGAACCTATCAAGCTGCTGGTGTAGGTACTGCCCCACAAGCTACTGCTGCTGCTGGTCAGGTGACTGCTCCTATGACTGCGGCACAAGGTCAGATTACTGCTCCTGCAACGGCTGCACAGGCCACACAAGCAGAGATGCAGGCAGCACTAGGTACTGCAGCACAGGGTACATTATCTCCTACCTCAATCGCTCAGGCTGTCACTGGTGTTACTCCTGATGAGGCTCTGGTATCTAAACAGGTAGAAGATCTTTTGGCTACTTCACAGGGACAGGACGTACCTGACTGGGCTATTCCTGCTCTTCGTTCTGCAGAAGCTGTACTGGCTGCTCGTGGTATGGGTAAGTCTTCTGTAGCTAAAGAAGCGATCATGTCTGCCATTATTACTTCTGCTCTTCCGATTGCTCAGCAGAACGCAGCAACTCAACAGCAGACCTTCATGGCTAATCTGACTAACAAACAACAAACTGCACTGCAGAATGCTCAAGCTCAGGTTGGTATGGATATGGCCAACCTGTCTAATCGTCAGCAGATGGCCTTGGCTAATAGTAACTTCCTGCAGACTATGACTGCACAGAATCTGAGTAACAGACAACAAGCTGTCATTTTGAATGCCACTAACATGGCACAGATGGATATGGCTAATCTGAGTAATAATCAACAGGCTCAGGTTGAAAACGCTAAAGCATTCTTAGCTATGGATATGGCTAACCTTACGAATGCCCAACAGACTTCTGTTATCAATGCTCAGATGCGTCAGCAGAATATGTTGTCTGATCAGGCTGCTACGAACGCAGCTAGACAGTTTAACGCAGCCAACACTCAACAAGCTAATGAGTTCATGGCTAATCTTTCTTCTAGCATTGCTCTTAACAATGCGGCTAGAGCAGATGCAGCTAGTCAGTATAACTCACAGCTTGCACAACAAAGATCAGCACTACAAGCAGCTAATGAATTGCAGGTAGCACAGGCTAATGCACAAATGCAGGGTGCTGTTGATCAGTTCAATGCACAGATGCAGTTTAATAAAGATCAGTTTAATACTCAGAATGCAATTGCAATTGAACAATCTAATGTACAGTGGCGTAGACAATTGAATACTGCAAACACTGCAGGCATCAATGCAGTCAATCAGGCTAATGCTATTAACGCATTCAACCTGTCTAACCAAGCTCTCACCTTCTTGTGGCAAGAAACTAGGGATGCTGCTAACTGGGCATTCCAAGCATCACAAAATGAAAATGAATTGAAGACAAGACTAGCAGAAGCTGCAATGAGAAACGAAGCAGTAGCGGACACAGCTATGAAAGATCGTCTCTTTGAGTTCGGTAAAGCTGCTTGGAATCTATTCAGTTAATAAGAGAGGATAACTAAAATGGGTAAGGTAGTAAAATCAGTTGCTAAAGTAGGCAAAAGCGTAGTTAAGGGTGCTGCTAAAGTAGTTAGCAGTACTGTTAAAGGCGTAAGCAAAGTTGTCAAAAGCGTAGCTAAGAGTGTAGTTAGTGTAGGTAAAAAGATTGTCAAAGGAATTGGCAGTGCTGTAAAAGGTATTGGTAAAGCCATTGGAAAGCTTGGTCCTATTGCTTCTATTGCTATGATGGCCATTCCCGGAATGCAGGCTTTTGCTGCGGGGATGTGGTCATCTATGGGAATTACCGGAGCAATCGCACAGAATATGATGACTGGTGCGGCTATGGGTTTTGTTACTTCTGGTGGTGACTTGAAAAGTGCATTAATGGGCGGTGCAATGGCAGGCATTGGTAGCTCATTAGGCGGTACTTTCAAAGCTATGGGTGCTAATCCTAACATGACCTTTGGTGAAGCCTTCAGCAGCACGATCTCTCAGCAAGGTGTTCAGTCATTCTCACAAGGAATGAGCATGGCTAAGGCACAGTGGGGTAACTTCACTAATTCTGTTAGTGATTTCTTTAGTGGTGCTGGTAATGGTAGTGTTGAAGCAGGTGCAGAACGTGTAGCTACTGCAGCACAGAATGCTCCAGCTAATGCTACTGTAGGGCAGATGCAGCAACAGATTACTAATACTCCTGTATCTGAAGCTTGGAAGGCTACTCCTGAATCTTTGGCTAAGGCTGACTACGCCAAGATGGTTCAAAACTATCAGGCTCAGGGCATTGATGTTCAGAGCAGTGTTGCAGATTATCAGCAATTCTTCTCTCCGCAATCCACTACTTCTGCTCTTAGTCAGAGTGCTGAGACTGCTCTTGGTAAGGCAGGTATTCCTGAGCCTCAGATGGGTGCTAAATGGACTGAAGGTGGCGTAGGTAGTTTGCCTGAGTATGAAACCTTCAAGCGTGCAGATCTTTCTCAACAACTCTACAAGCAGGGCTTTACTGTTGAACAGGTAGCAGAACAGGCTTCGTTTGGTACTACTGTAGCTGAACAGAATCAGTTGTTGGAGCAGATGTTGAATGATGCTACTGGTGCCCAGTCTGTATATAGTCCCTCAAACTATACTGAAATGTTGGCTAACAGACAACAAGCAGTTTCAACTATGAAGCTTCCGGGCACTCGTGAAAAATCTCTTCTCGAAAGAGCAGCACAAACAGGTAAGTCTATTATGGATAAATGGGCACAGATGCCTGCTATGGGTGAAGAAGATACTGGTGAACAGGCTATGCCTTGGGCTGGATCAACAAAGGGTACTCCGTTGGTAGGTCTTGCTTCTGCAGGGGCTGGCATGGGCGGTCTTTTAGGTTATACCGATGTTATGAGACAGTATCAGGGAACTCTCATTTCACAAGCTGAAGCACAGGCAGAGGCCATGCGTAAGCGTGCACAAACTGGTTGGGGTATTGCATAATGAAATTCGCAGAAGAAATTAGTCTTGATGTTCCTGTTCCGGGAGAATCTTTAACTTCAGATCCTACTAATCCCAAACCTTGGGAACAGCCTCCTGAATTTACGGATGTTGATTCTGCAATTAAAGATCTCTTCCTGCGAATTACAGATGGTTCTAACTATTTAGATATTCTAGAACTTATTCGTATGGGTAATCCTATTGATGAGCTTACTCAGGTAGTACTGTTCAGAGGATTCATGACGGGTAAGTGGAATAACGATCTTATGTTGCTTCTAGTAGAACCAACGATGTATTTGTTCATTGCTCTTGCTGAACTTAATGGTATTTATGATTATACTGTTTATGACGGTGAAGAGAATGATCGTGAAGATGAAGAACTACTTGCATTGTTTGAGAATGACATGCAGAGAATGAAACCTAAAATGAATAAGAAAGCAGAGCAAGTACTGCCGGGTTCGCTGCTTAGTCAGATGGAGCCAGCAGAACAAGCTACTGATATGGGAGAAGAATAATGGCTGTAAGTTTCGCAGAAGGGCTTCTCAATGTAGGTGCTGGTGTATTAAAAGGTGCCAGTGATGAGCAAGCAGCTAAACAAGCTAAGGTTGATAAAAGAATTGAACAGATTCTTAACAATCAACTAGAGGTTGCCAAGTCTCGTCATAAAACTGAATACGAAGATTATGCAAAAAGGGGTGCAGTGGCTAAAGCTATTGAATCCGCTGGTTCTGATTTTGAAAAAGAACAACTCTATGCTCAGCATGTTATGGGTATGGATTATAAATCTTTTGTTGATTTTAAAAAAAGAGGCGGTTCTTATCGTGATGCCATTACTGAAGAAAAAATTGCAGCTTATCGTGGAGACGAGCCTTTATTTAATTATGACATCAAGCCTGAGTACGAAGATGTTGTAGTACCTAACAGACTTTATAATGGTCTTCGTGAAGCTATCGGTCGTAATAAGAAACCTTCAGTTGAAGAGCAGTTAGCGGCTATTGATGCAAAGTATCGTGCTAAACAGCCGGGTGCTATTCAACGTGCTGAGGCTGAAGCACAAGTAGATGTAGCCGCTCCTTTTGCAATGGCTCCGGGTGAAGAGGTACCACAAGGTGAGCAACCAGTACAGCCTATTACTGCAGCTACTGGTGAACCTGACTGGACTCTAGAAACAGAAGATCCTACGGCGGCTATGCGAAATCGTGAGGCCAACGCAGCACTTCTTCGTAAGATGAATCCTGAATTGACTGAAGATGAGTCTATGATTATGGCTTATCAAATTGAAATGGCTAAGACCACTCCGGGAATGGCGGGTGTAGTTTCTCCTGTTGATTATTTTGTCAGGGGTGCTGGTGGTTTTGAGGCGGCTGCTGAACGTAGAGCAGAAGAACAGGCAACGCAGCCTTCAGTATCCACTAAAGAAGCTATGGCTCTTGTTAATATCTACATGGATCAAAATCCATATGGCGGAGCTATTGAGAATCAAGATCAATACGTTTCAGATCTTGCTGACTTGGCTAGGAATATTTCTGCTCGTGAGAAAATTCCGTTCTCTGAGGCAAGATCAATTGCAGAAGAAATGTTGCTTCCAGATACTTCATTGATTAAGAGTGGTGATACTTGGGTTCCTAATATCATTGAAGAGAACTACTCTTATAACCCTGATCAAAAGATTTCTTATGAAACTGTAAACGAATATAAGAGAATGTATCCGGGTAAGAGCACTAAGGAAATAATTAGAGCTATCAGAAACCAAAGAACTCAGGGTAAATAATAATGCCTAAAGATCTGCCGCCACTCCAGTTCGATGGAGAAGAAGTCTTTCGTATTACAGATACTGAAGAATCTATTCCAGAAAAACCCGAAGAAAAATCCAGAGTAAAGTCTGATCTTCCTCCTCTTCAATTCGAGGGTGAGCCTGCTGCTCCTGTAGCAAAACAACCTCTTGTTCCTTTATTTGAAAACGAACCATATGTAAAGGAACTATCTGAAGAAGAGAAGAAGAAACTTCTTGATGAGGATACTCGTGGTTTTTCTCGTGGGCTTGCTTATGGTTATGAAAAATCAGATACACTAGAATCTAATTGGGGTAATTACCTAGAATCTAAATTCCCTATGGGTAGGTTTATTCTTACCCCTAAAAGAGTTGTAGCTCCGTTGTGGGGTGGTGAAGGTCCGTATGTTTCTCCTGAAGAAGCTTATGGTGAAGACTTCATGCAGCTTGATGAGCAGCAACGTAGAGAACGTATTGATCAAGTCAAACAAAACTACCTACAGCAAAAATACCCTGAGTTTTATGGTCGTGAAGATCGTACTTGGGGTGAAGCTATTGGTGAGTTTGGTGGCTCATTAGCCTCTCCTACTACTCTTACTCCAATGGGACGTACCTATAAACAGACTGCTGCTATTGGTGGTGGTCTGGGCTTCGCCTATGGTGCTGGTGAAGGTTTAGGACAAAAGGGTGAAGTAGATCCTGCTACCACTGCCACATACACAGGTGCTGGTGTTATTCTTGGTCCGGGCCTAAAGTGGGCTGGCAGTAAGATTGTGGATAAGTTTAAGGGTGATCCTACTAAGATCTCTTCAAAAGATGCTGAGACTTTTGTACAGTCCTATCAGAATCTAATTTACGAAAGAAGAGCAATTGGTGATAGTCCAAGGGAAGCTTTCGACTATGCTAACTCTGTATTTCGTGTAACTGATGACACCGTTAAATCTTTTACTGCTGCCGCTGAAAGAAAAATCTTTGTACCTAAACAGCAAGAAGCACAGCTTTATATTGATCTAGTTAATTTCAATCAGACTGGTAAAGCTCCGGGTAAAATCTCCAGCACCTTTGATGAGTTCCTTGGTGTAATGAGTACTCGTGTGAAGAACATTAGTGTTCCTATGTGGCATCGTCTGCGTAAGCTTGACTACAATCAGCACGCTCGTCTTCATAATCTATCTGTAGAAGTTAATCCATTCTTACGTAGTCTACAGAAACTTCCTAAAGATATGCAGGCAGAAGTAGATCGTGCCTTATTGAATGGTAAGTTTGATGTTGTAGAAGCTGCTATTAAATCTACAGGCAATAAGCAAATGATTAATGACTTCAATGTTGTTAAGTCTGTGCTTAATGACTTGTACAAAGAATCAGTTGATGCTGGTATTGATGTAGGGTACAGAGCAAACTACTTCCCACGATTTATTAAGGATCTTGACGGTCTTCGTAATACTCTAGGCACAAAAGAAAACGCAGCTATTGAGAAATTATTTGAAGAAGCCGCTAAGAAGAAAGGGTCTGCTCTCAACACGATGGAGAAAGCAAACATCGTTAATAAGTATGTTCGTGGTTATCCTGCTGTTGTAGACGGTGGTGTTCCTTTTGCTAAAGCAAGAACCATTGAAGAAATTCCTCCTGAATTAATGAAGTTTTATGCAACTCCTGAAGAGTCACTACATCATTATCTTCGTAGATCAGTAAACGAAATTGAGAAGAGACATTTCTTTGGTCGTAATTGGAATAAGAATGCTTTAGGCACCACTAATGTTGATGATTCTATTGGTGCCATTGTAGCTAGAGAAGTAGAAGCAGGTAATGTAGATCCTAAAAGAGCTGATGAGTTGAGAGACCTTCTCATGACTCGTTTTGGTCCGGGTGAAATGGGCACTGGTGAGGGTACTGCACTCGTTAAGAACACTCTATATTCCATGACTCTGGGTAATCCACTGTCTGCTGCTACTCAGCTTGGTGATACTTTCTTGGCTACCTATAAGAATGGTATTCGTCCTGTGATTGATTCTTTCTTGAAGAAGGAAAAGATTACTCTGGATGATTATGGGTTCAATGAGATTGCAGAAGAGTTTGCTGATGCGTCTCGTTCTGCGAAATGGCTACAGAGAAACTTTAAATGGACTGGTTTTACTCGTGTTGACAGGCTAGGTAAAGAAACACTCCTGAATAGTTCTTACGACAAGTATCGTAACATGGCTCTTGATCCTAAACAGGTAGGTAAGTTTAGAGACAAGTGGAAGAAAGCATACGGTGAAGACGTAGACAATCTGATTGCAGACCTACAGACTGGTAACATGTCTGATGATGTTAAGCTTCTGTTGTGGCATGATCTTGCTGATATGCAGCCAGTAGCTTTGTCTGAGATGCCTCAAAAGTACCTTGAGACTAACAAGGGCAGATTATTCTACATGCTCAAGACGTTTACTCTGAAGCAGTTTGATATTCTTCGTAGGGATGTAATTCAACAGATCAAGACTCCGGGTGAGCGTAAGGAAGGTGTTAAGAATCTTGCTAAATACATGACTGCTTTCCAAGCTGCTGGTCTGACTTCTGATGCTATTAAAGCATGGATGCAAGGTAGAGAGTTTGATCCTTCTGATTCAGCCATTGAAAACTTCTGGCGTATGGTGGGTGCTAGTCGTTATTCTGCAAGTAAGATAGGCGAAGAACCATTCATGGGTGCTGTACAAATCATTGCACCTCCTGTTGGTGTCTGGGATAGCATGATCTCAGATGTTGTTGGTTTGGTTCAGGGTGAAGACGTAGCTGGTAAGAGTGTTCGTGCTATTCCGGGTATCGGTAGACTTACCTATGAACATCTCATGGGTGGTAAACAAGAATACAAAGAAAAGAAAAGAGAGGAGAAGCTGAAAGAGATGGGGTTTTCTCTAGGTGGCATGCTCGATCAAGCCCGCCATCTGTTTCGTAAAAGATATGCAGAAGGTGATCTAGTAATTGCTGACGATGAAGCTGAGCGTGATCCTGAATCTTTCGGAACGGACACTCCTATAGAAGAACCACAGAACAATCAACCTACTGCCTTTACTCAGATGGCTAGAGAACAATTGTTTGCCCCTAAAGCAAAACCAGAATCAGAAATGAGAGCAGTTCCTTTTGAACGTGCTGCTGAATATACTAGTGCTGCAAAAGAGTGGATGGGTAGAAGAGGATCAGATGTTCCGGGCTATCACGCAATGGCTGACTGGCTTGTTGGAGGCACCACCGAGCTTGCTGACAAAATAACTACAGGACAAGAAAGGGGTTATTTAGATTACCTAGCTGCTTCTAGTGATCTTCCTGTTACTGGTGCTATAGGTAAGGTAGGCAGCAAACTAGCACCCAATGTAATTGAAAGACTAGCTATGGAGGCTCCAAATAAGTTGGAAGGCTTTTATGGTAATCCATTCCAGAAAGTTGTAGCTGTAGGTCTCGGTGGTTTAAAGATGGCTGGTAACTATTTGAAGACTTCTTTTAGTCCTTCAGCTATGGCAGATGTTGAGAACTTTGCATTTGGTAGTGGTGTGAGAAATATTATTCAAGATAATGTAAACATCATTAACAAAAATTCAAAACTTATTGAGACTTTAAAGAAAGGAACTCCAGAGTATACTGAAGCAAGGCAAGCAATTAGCGAAGCAGAAAAAACGATTGTTGGTCAGTTGGGTTATAACGCTAATATTGCTAGACAAATGGGTATTGATTCTCCAATTCTAAGAGAATGGTCTGAAAAATTTAATCGTGATCTTGCTAATCTTGATCGTGCTTCATTTAAAAGGGTCATTAACGAGAACTCTATTTTTGGTCAGAAAGATTTTACTCAAAAAGATTTAGATTTCTTGTATGATTACGTTACTCGTGCTTGGGGAATTCCAGAAGGAACTTCAGGTAAGATTGTAATGAGGAACATGAAGACTATGGGTGGTGGTGATTTCCGTCAAGATATTTATAGAGCACCACAGACTACTGCTCTTCGTGACATAGCTAATAAAACTGATTCTATAGATGATTTTGAACAAGCTATTGTAGATTACAATACTAAAATTGCTGAACAGCTTGTTGGTAAAGGTCGTCTTGATCCTGAAGCAGCAAAACTAGCAGCAAGTAAAATAAATATTATTAAGAAAGAAGGAAACGATATTTATATTTCTTTCTCTAGAAAGAGCAGTAGTTACACTGAAGGCGGTGTAAATATTGTTATGAAGATCAACACCAAAAACAAAAAGACATTTGGTTTTGTGTCTGATGAACATGATCTTTTCGGCATGGTTCCAGAAGGTGCTGATCGTTTAATTACTATGACACCAATTCAACGAATGGATGAGATGTTAGATCCTCAGAGTGTAACTCTATACACTAAAAGTGAAGCTAAACGTGCTCGTCAAGTTGAGGCCAAAGAAGCACAACGTGCTCAAGAATTAAAAACAAAACAATATGAAATGCCTCCAACAAAGAAAACTCAATACACTCCTCTAGAATATATTGGCAATCTTAAAAGAGAACAGGTAGATATGATTAATAGACTACTTGCTACTCAAGCCGCTGGCGGTGATATTGATCCTTTAGCTAAGGCAATCATTGGTTCTGGTGTAGTTGCTGGTGGTGCTGAAGCATATCGTCAGGGTTATGCAGACGGTGGTGAAGTAGTAGCACCAGTAGTAGAAGAAGATCAACCTATCGTAGAGTCCATCAGCCGTAGATTGAAGACTGATCCTGATACCCTGCGTAGTAATCTAGGTGAAGTTAAGCAGGCCATCAAGCAGCATGAGACTGGTAATCAGAACATCTATCAGATTGTAGACGGTGCTGCTCGTGGTCCGGGTGCTGGTTACTATCAGTTTGAACAGAAGCAATTCGGTGGGTCTGGTGCTGCTAAGACTGCAGTAAACAGAACACTGAACACCTATAAGTTCCTCAAGCAGCCTGCTCCACAGTGGCTGCAGAATCTAGCTAAAGACCCTGACCCAGACTTTACTCAGCTAGACGAGAGACAACAGGATCTCATCTTCTTGGGTAATCTGAATCAGGAAAGAGGCAGTGATAAGCTGATGCGTGCTCTCGTAGAAGCTAAGAATGAACAAGAGAAAAGGGCTGCTATTGAGAATCTGTGGCGTAAGGCTCACAAGAAAGTCAAAGCATTCGATAAGTTTAGGTGGTAAAGATCTCTTTATTCTTCTTAAACCAATCCTGCTGTTCCTTCATTAACTGGGCTACCTCATCTAGCGACTTAGCAATATAAGTTTCTATGTGGGTGTAGCCCAAGTCTTTTGCGTATCTCCAACGCTTGTTACCACACCGCACCTGTAACACAATATCAGTAGGTTCTAGGTTGGGTGGTGGTGGTAGGATTAGATGGTTCCTTGCAGCTTCCTGATCCCAATCAACCACACGAGTCTCATAGGCAATAATAGGCCACTCCATACCCCAGTTATACACAGAGGCTGTGACTTCACCCTGATCGGTGTGCTGCTGTCTGTTAGAGATAGGGTATAATTTGTGTACTGGAAACGGTACCTGTCCAATATCTCTGCGTGCTGGTAGGATCTTGTGGTTCATCGTACTCTACTCAGTAAGTGTTCAATGGATTCAATGGTATCTTTGAATTGTTCTCTGGCTTCACCAATCAACAGTGACATCATGTATCGTGTGTCTTTATTCTTGAAGACTTCTGCTATCTTCTCTGGCGGTAGTCCACAAATCTCAGAGTAGATCTGTCCATCTTTATTGATTAGAAATTTTAATCCAGCCAGCACTGCCTCAGTGTTACATTCTTT
>Ga0208795_1000783_pt1 | contig 15126 bp, 18 predicted proteins | sample CB_VirMetaG_6_FD_184541 | JGI IMG/M metagenome (GOLD analysis project Ga0208795, IMG submission 184541) | Freshwater to marine saline gradient viral communities from Chesapeake Bay - CB_1508_2 Viral MetaG (SPAdes) (version 4) | ecosystem: Environmental > Aquatic > Marine > Coastal | place: USA... | reverse complement strand
TGGGTTATCCGTGTCTGAATTTATGGATGATATAATCAAACCACTGCTACTGGCTATTGGGTATCCGGTAGCAAGAGTCGAGAAATATTTTGAAGATTAAACTTGTTAACATATAAAGGGGTTTGAGATGGAAAAGGAAAAATGGATTTGTCACGACTGTAAAAAGGAGATAATCCCACCGATTGGAAAGCCTTTTGGAAACGGTGATGGTAAGACTCGGTGTGCTTCATGCGCTGTTGATCACTATATGAAAAACCCAGGCGCAATGGTCCGATTCAAAGGTAATAATATTTTAAGCAATTGTTCTGCTTAATAATACATATATGTGAATAAACCCGATAGTCTCATCACATATATGTCAATCGGATAACAAACAAAAATGCGGGTTATGCGGGTTCGTATAACTCCTTATTAGGGCGACAAAAAAGGGGTCTTTAAACGATGAAAATGGCAAGAAATAAAAATTATTGGTTGGCATTCTTTGGGTGCCTTTCTTGTACGGTTCTTACACTGACTACTCGTTTTTCCTGGGAAAGTTTTAACCGACTTTTTATGTCAGATTTAAACGTGGTTGTGTGGCTTTTCGTGGCGTGGTTGTTTGATGACCAGCGCCCTAATTAAGTTAATCGACCGGACGAGCCGGTCATACCAGCATTCTTTCACCTAAAAAGGACAAACATTATGGCAAATCAAATTAGTTTCAAATCGGCAAGGAAAACAATGTGTCGTGGATTGCAAGAGCCTGGGCTTCGAATGTCTTATAAGGCAAACATAGCTATGTGTATTTATGATAACCGCCGTCCTGACGGCAGACTCAACCATGAAAACTGTAACGCTGTGGCTGACAAAATCATAGATATGATCTGGGGACCGGTGAAAGAATCAGCTATTGCAGCGGACCCAAAATATTCTAAAGATGATGACAGGTCAACCTTTAATATGTTCGCAAACTATCCGGCAATTATAAACGGATAGCCGCTGAACTGCATATTGGATGTACGCTTTCATAACTCAACCTGAGTTATTCATTAACCAAGTCATTTGCCGCAATTCGGGCAGCAGTTAGCGTCAATAGGTACGGGTTTACCGCAGGTGGGGCAGATTATCATATGAGCTACCTATAGAAAGGGAAAAACCGTGGTTCAATCCAAGACACACCAGTATCACTTATACCCATCCTGGTGATATAAAAACCTGTGTGACTCGCGGCCCTTTTTGACCGCATCCATTTGGATTGTTTTTGTATAGCACCCGCACTTATACAATGGATATGCCGGTCAAACATATAGAGGGATTTATGGGTGTGGCCGCAAATAAGGAGATTGGGTTTCTCTCCACCTGTCAAGCTCTCAACGATTTTCTGGATTCTGTATGAAAAAGCATAGCTCGATCCGTCCTCACCATGCCAAAGCTTAATAATAATACCATTGATATTTATATTACCTTCATCATGGCCTATGAAGTGAAGGTTTTTCTGCCCCCTGCAAAGTTCATCGACTATTAAGGCACCATTGCTTTTTATATACCACCTGTCATGGTTCCCATCGACCATATAAATATCTGAATCGGTCCATTGGCTGAATATCGCACGGCTGTGGTCAAGTTGTGCGCTATATCCAAGGTGTGTGCATTCATACATATGGCCAGGTCTATGACTCAATCCCTCATGCACATCACCGCTATGCGTTATAAAATCAACACCGTGGTTTGCAAATTCATCAAAGGCATAATACAACATATCTGGATCGGTATATATGCTACCAAGATGTGTATCAGATAATGAACCAAAACAAATTTCATTGCCTTCAAAAGAATGTTCGATAGAATCATGTTGCGGTACGATCAAACTGCCGTTCGCCATTCTCCGCAATTCTGGTTCCGAATACCTTTCTGAAAGTTGCCGGAACAGATTTTCGTTTATCTTTTCCTCCGACGACCCATTACGGCGGCGGTGTTCTCTCATATGCCTACGCACTGTCTCTTTTTTTATCTTTAGCCGTTTCGCTGCACCGAGATAGCCATAATCATCAACAAGTTTTTTAACATTATTTAGATGTTTATCGGTAAGTCTATTAACCATACACCCTCTTATTTTTATGGTGCCAGTTTAATCTTACGGCGGTTTTTCGGATCTGCTGCGAAACCGGCAAAAGCCTTTACACCAACAAGCCAGGCTTTCGCCCTGGTCTTTGACATGCCATCTTCAACCAAAATATCGTAAAACAGATCATCTACGGCCCCTCGCTCAGTCCGGCTAACAAGTTCTCGCCTAATCAGTTCGTAAAAAGCATCATGGACAAGACTGCCCCGCATGGACTCATGAGAATCGAAAGTGGGACCGCTTGGCCCGTCCCAGGCATACCCGGCTTTGATCGTGAGAACACCGACAGGGGTTAGTTTAAGGAACCGGGTGTCCACGGTATAGCCAATAATATTTGTCTTAATTGTGTAATCGCCGTAAAGTTGATATTTTATACCTTCGATGTATCTGATCATTTCTTTTTCATCCATCCCATAAGAATCTGAATTATTTTATCGTCACAAGCCCACGGTGTCTCTTTGGCGACGATTTGCAGAAGGTATAATATCCCCATTACCGTCATCCAGTTCTTGCCTAAAAATTCTGTGATAATTGCGTCCATTCCTATCATTGATACACCCACATTAAATATTGAGGTTTGCGCTGATCATAGTCAGCGTGAATAAAATTTTTTGCTATTCCAATTCGGGTTATAGGTGAGGCAAGAAGGGCGGTCACGATCCGTATACGATCTGATGAGTTATCGCATTTAATATCAGCGGCACACCCGATTAAATGACTTGATGTACTGCTGCCACCGGCCACCTTATTATGATGTCCACAACGGATACTTGATACGATTACAAATGGAATATTAGCCTTTTCTCTTGCGTCATCCAGGGCAGATAGTGTCGCTTGATCCATGTCCTTGAACCCAAGGCCACAGCCGCACGTTCATTTAAATTCAGATGGTCTGAAGTGCTTCATGCGACCCCCTTATTGACCTGCAAACACACCCCAAAATGATTTTGCAATCGCTGCAATCGATGTCAAGACAGCGCCCCAGGTTATACGCTCAAGGGTCTTGATCTTTTCTGCGTGAGTTTGACATTGCCTTTTTTCCAGCAAAACCTTGATACATTCGATCTGCTTGCCCATCACATCTTGCCGGGTGTCCACCCTGATCAATAAGTCATGGTATTCCTGTTCTGTCATTTGCTCTTACCTTTTTGGATGTGGTGGGCTATGCGAGTTGAAGCCATAGCAGAACCTCGCTATCTGTGATGGGTTAGTCATTGTATGTTAACAGTTGTGCCTGACCCTATATTTGTTGTCGTACCGACTCCGATGGCTGCTGTTGAATTTGCAGAGTTGTTGTATAAACTACCAAGAGCGTATAAATACCGCGTCAAATATAACCCGTTTACTTTATCTATTGGTGTATTTGATATTCCTGAGAATTGTGCCGTCCCCTCTATATATGTAACACCGCCCTGTGCAAAAGATTCTAATACAGTATTGTCGTTCATTTTCGCCGCCCTTGCTATCAGGGTCACACACGCTGTTTTACCTGAAACATACAAATAACTATCGGATGAAGGATATAATGCTATTTCCGTAATTGTTCCACCAATTTTATTACCTGTGTAAGAAACCGTACCTTGATTTAGCCAACTACCCGACCATGTACCATCCCCATCAACATCAGATACATACACTTGGTAGCTGTTCGCAATCGCCTTAAAAAGTCTCTCTACTGTTATTGAACTCGACCCAAGGGATACATTTCCCTGTTCATTGTATAGGCAATACAGATAGTGCATAAAATAATTAGCATTCATCCAGAATTGTGTTGTTATAAAACCAGTTGTCACATCTGTGTCACCGGCAATAAACCCGTATTCTTTTCCGTCACCGTTTGACAAAAGGACCAGTGATTGCGATGTGGCGTGGTTATACATATGTTTGAAATCATCTAAGTACTTTGAATCATATGTATGACCAAGAAAATTAAAGATTGATGCGACTTGTGATGCAACCCTGCCAGTATAATCGACAAAAGCGGCATCATCTGAATCTTGGTCGTTCAAATCGCCCCCCGGATCTCTCGTGTACCAATCGTCCCGTGTATCAGCACCCACATTAAGTATATCAATAACCTCCTTATCCCCAGATAGATAGTAATACAGGAAAAGATTATCAAAATAACAGTGAGAAGAATTGGTATCGGCGCGATACCTCTGGTATCCAGAGTACCCCCACCCCATATAAGTCGATGAAATAGAGTCATTTGGTTGAATTATTTGTGTGTGAAGCATCCGTCTTGCATAAGGATACGCCCAATTATAAATAACATCGGGATCACCATTTCGGATAAACTCAAAAACGGTATTTGACTGGACATTGTGGTAATTTGTAACAACAGCACCGTCATACCATTTTGCCCAATCTGTGTTCGACCCAATCTCGTAATCATAACGAATGGTTGATCCCCATGTCATCAACCCTTGATTTCTTTGTGTCGATGTATACCAAGTACCAGATGTGGATATCATTCCAGATAATTCATTTTCCCAATTTGTATCACTGTTATTGTTCGGAAACTCCAAAAATACACCGGATGACGAAACGTAAGTTCTTGTCGGGAAGGCAAATAACCTATGTTCAAGCGGTGCCAGCACATCATTTATAAATTCAGAATAAGTCGCATCATTATCAAGGACAGAAACAGCGAATCTTGACCAAGCGCCCTGACAAGCGGCAAAATACTGCCCGTTAGACATCGGATGTATGGTGATTTTCCCATTACTATCGGTACTTATTTTCTGGGGTGCAAAATTTTTCATTTGGTCTATTGAGACACCTACGGAACCATTTGTCGCAAAATTAAGTAACATCGGGGCTGTAGCGTATGTTTGGCTATCACTTGACGCATTATGATTTATAGACGCATTATCGGCATCTGCATACAGGGTTCTTCGTTCTTGTTCTATGTAGGCCACAGATGTAACCACGCCAGCATAGTAAGTATCTGAATCAAGACGAATATCTGTCGAAGAATAGCCAGACATATCCGGTAAAATAACAGAGACGCCGTCCAAGGTTATCGGATTGTTATTGTCTAAAGATGTAGAGCCGGGCCAATAAAATTTATGACTCACATAAGCGGTTGGATCTCCGGCGTAAAACTCATATCTGAATTTGTAATATATGGGTTCCGAAATAGAAGACCCGACAGGGGTGTTTGAATACTGTCCTTCAGACAGAATGCAGACGTAGTGGTCTGTTTCCCTTTCGATTGTTACCGTAGGGGCACCACCGCTTGCAGCGGATTGCCCGTTTATCGTAGATGTTGTTGAACCGTTACTGGATGCAATGGTATTAACCCCTCGTTTAAGTGTATCAAACACGGTAGCTGCAGTTTCGGAAATAACAAATGTTGACCCGCCTGTGGCCACTGTTATGTCACTCGCACCATCTGTTACCGAAATAGTAGTGCTGTGACTTATTGGTGTCCCAATTTTTAGGTAATAAGTAGCAGTGGAATTACCAGATACAGTGGCCGGAAATGAGACTAACAACCACTGTATCTCGTTTGATGTATCTGTTGGGCCCCCATTCCACCTGCTAAGAATTTCAAACGATGCTTCCACTTGAGATCCAAATGAATCCTCTATTATCAGGTTTGTGGTCGCCGTTATGTTCTCAGACTTAGCAATTGGTATGCCATTATGAACCATCTCATTAGTACGGGCAATACCCTGAGTTTCTTTAACCACCAACTCAACGTTCAAGGCCCATGTAGGGGATGCAAAAAAAATAAGTATTATAATATATTTTGTTAATCGCATGTTTTCACTATTGCCCAAATTGATTTTGAACTTGAATTTTGAGTAAAAGACCCACCCAACCCAGTAGATGAATAATACGCATTTTGTGCTACATCGGCTATCATTGTAAGACCGCATCTTGTACCCCATGCTCCGTCTGGATCTGCTAATGCTATATAATAAGTGGTGGAATTTGTAAGCGTGGTAGGGGTTGCCAATGTAAGTGTAAATTCTGTTTCTGTTGTGCCAGGAGTTGTTATATTTTCTTCATAAACATTTGTCCCCGAAAAGTCTAAAGATGTGTTGACATATACTCTAAATGTAGCTGAAGATCCCTGCCCGGCTGTGCCTGTTTTAAAAGTGACGGAATATAAATCTTTCCCGTTACCAGTAACAGCAAATGCACTAACAATTGAACTACTATCTATATCTGGTGTATTCGCGCCAAACGCTCCTGATTTATCAAGCAGGGTTGATTGCGTAGCGCACCCACCACCACTCGTAACCTTCTGGACAACCGCTCGTTGCATCAACTGCACATCCCAGGCAAAGGTATTTGTATAAATCAAACAACATGCAAGAAATGTAAATATAATCTTGCGCATCAGGCACCCCCATCAGTCCATGAGTTAGATGTTGCATACCAACCATCAGCCGAATAATAGGTCAGGACAATGATATCCCCGGTTGTTGAGGTATTTGTGGCTTTGTCACCGTCATCTAAAGCTGTTCCATCAAGCCAGAGCTTATCAGAGGCATTGGGATCAACGGACACAGCTACGGCACCGATAGTTATCACGGTTACGCTCGCCCCGTCTGCTACCGCTGGAAGGGTTATGGTTGCTGCACCAGTAACATAGATAACGCCACCGTAACACTGTGCCGCTGTAAGGGTCTGGTTAGATGAGTAAGAAGCGGTGTAGACCCCCCCTTGCAAATCGCCTGTGGTTCTCCAATCACCCGTTAACGACTGGAAAGTACCATCAGCATCTATACCATCCATTGTGACGGCATCCGTATTGATTTTAGCTGTGGTTATAGCATCGTCATCTATTGTCGCAGTGCCACCGGAATATGTAAAATCGCCGTGGTCTGCATCTGCCATCTCAGCAGTCCCAACAACATCATCCTTAAGATTTGCTGTTACAGTATTAGATGTGTCAACAAAATCAATATCACCCGTAGACACGAAATCAGGGTCTACAACAGCAACACTGTCTATCGAAATACTGTCACCACCACCGGCAGATGCCTCCACCCATGTGAACCCACCACTCGCAGAGTCATACGAAAGAATATAGTTGTCTGTAGGGGAGTTGGTGGCCTCTAAATTTACCTCCTCAATAATGTTGTCGGCTATCGTTAGGGCTGTTGATCCATCTGTATCAAGCGTGGCTGTCACTTCGCCTGTAAAGGTATCACCTGAAATTACGACCGTCCCTGAATCATCCCTAAAAGTCACCGTTCTATCTGCTGTGGGGTCGGTTACAGTTAATGTTGTTTCATAATCATCTGCGCTTGACCCCTCAAACTCAGCAGATGAAATAAACTGTAAATCCATCGTGGTTTTGTTTTCAAGGTTTCCAGATCCGTCAAAACCCAAGAAAGCATTATTGGTGGGTGTAAGGTCTGCAAGTTGTTCCACCGTAGCATCTATACCTATCTCCTGGGTGGATAAAGTAAGAGTATGGACACCAGCGGCTAAAGTAACAGCATCATGCCCCCCACCAAGACCACCGATTGCTGTATCTATAGCATCGAACAATTCATCAATAGTGTCGTCGTCAGCATCTCCGTAATTCGAGTATGAGTCACCGGCTGTTAGGGATGTAAAGGCGGTGTCTGGGATAGCATTTATCTGCGTCTGTATGGCCGATGTTACACCGTTGAGATACCCGAACTCTGTTTTATCAACAGACCCGACATCAAACGTAAAATCATCCAGTGTGATATCTGTCCAATCAATAGAGTCATCGTCTATCGTGTCATCTTGTATGTTTTCACCGTTTAAAGCCGTGAGGCTCGTTCCAACTCCATTGGGTGCTAAAACATCCGTACCAATAGCAAGCCCTAATGCAGTTCGCGCCCCTGCCGCTGTAGTCGCGTTTGTCCCACCTTTTGAAATATCGGTTGCATTATTAGCATCACCGTCCAGTTCAACCGCTGCCCAGGCGATACCGAAAATAAGCAGGATCATACCTATAATTATGTATCGTTTTTTCACCATGTTACTGTATCCCCATTAAATGTTACATCCGAATCTCCGTTAAAGGTGACTGTGCCACTGTCTGCAACTGTATTCTTTTTATAGAACCCGATACCCTTGTCTGTTGGGTTCTTTATCTTATTGTTCAGCGTGATAGCCCAGGCTGTACCGGCAAAAAGGATGAACAATATAATGATCAGCTTTTTCATTATGCTGCGGTATCCCCGCGAAAACGTATAATCTGCCATCATATTTACCTAAAATACCCAACAGGTAGAATCAGCTTGCAACCGCAAATCTTCATGTACCAATACAATGTCACCCGCAGAAATCGTCGCTGTTCCGGCTGTGTTATTCGTGAAATAAGCCACGACATCAGCAGTGGGCTTGATCGCCTTGTAACTCGTTATTGCGGCCCCTGAAGATATGGTTTGAATCGACTGTGGGGGGAGGCCGAGAACCTTCCTGTTGTCGTCAAGTATTTGAATTGATTGTGTCATGTTAACTCCTTCTATGTCCTCGCTAATATTAATCTTACTATTTTCTTCATTACTAATTTAGCAGACGCTAAATCAGTAACGTTGTCTGGATATAGCCTCCTCTGCCATATACTTACTCTTGACATCATCAGTCCAAACAACCCCACAAACTGCCTGAACTTCGGCATCTTCGTCTTTAGGATCTCTGTCTGGTGTAATAGTGTGCCTATGGAATGATTTACCAATAACCACATCGTCTTCTTTGATGATAGTTGCTTGTCTGACTTGTACTATTCTGCTTTCGCCAACAATTTCGATTTTATCAATGAATGTTTCTTTTGTAATCGCCATTTACATCTCCTATGCTGCTATATAATGCCCTGAAAAAATAATCGCCCCGTCAGCGGTCCATTCTGATTCTATTAAATTTGTTGTCCCAGACACAGAATCCCAATATCTCAGATTGCAATATGTTTGCCCCTCCGCGACTGTGGCAGTTATGCTGGTATCACCAGAAATAGCTAAACCAGACGCATAGCCAACGCAAATGGCTGAATTGTACAGATCCCCGCTTCCTGCGGCAAAAGGTAAGCCTGTTATTCGAACTACACCAGACACAGACCCCAATGATGATGTTTTAAGTTGTCCACTGATAAAAACAGTCCTACCTATTTTTGTATAAATACACATTGTTGATGTCATCGTGGCATTATTAGTGCCATCAGATATAACACCCGACCATGTGCCTTCCTCATAATCGTCAAGCGTGTTCGCTGCGGCAGTATCCGAACCGAACAGCAACCCATCAACAGCTCTTAATTTTGCGCCTGTGAGTACATCAATAAGTGTGTCAGTCAAATCTAACCGTTCAGCAGTACAATTATCATCAATTCCAAGTAGATCATCTGTTTCAACAGCGTTGGTGTTATAATGGCTGATTACAGCATCTATATTGGTTTCATTTATTTCAATCGCTTCTTTAACCGACTGAGCGCCGGGCGTTTTTACAATTGAACTTGATTTGCTTAATGTTGGCATATTAATTCCTTAACTCTTTAAATTTTTCTGATTCGGTTGGGAAATTAGAATCAAACCAATCTGCAACAACGGGGTCATTAATAGAAAGCACACCGAATCGTGCCATAATGTTCTTGATTTTCCTTTGATCGACTGGATTCACACGCCTTACTATACCGTTATCTTGCAACGTGAAAGTGTGGTCGAGAACTTTCCCGTATTCTATGAGGGTATTCATAAATTGTTTGTCCGTAAGGATATGAGCTTGGCTTTTTCTGTTGCTCCTTGCTACAAACTCACCAAGCGATTTAAGCCAAGAAGTCGGGTCCAAAGAAATTGGTGTCCGGTTCGCGTTTATATGTGACCCAGACCTCGACCAGTTGGTTTGTTGTATCCAGTTATCAATCCTGCCAGAAACTTTAACGAACTCGTCTAAATTTTTTATCAGTCCAGGGAATTGATCACCGAATAGCGCTTCTTTGGTCGGTTCTGACAAGTTTTTCCAGTTAGACGAAAGGGTGCCAAGCGAAAACCCCTTAGAAGATCTTGAAAGTTGCTCAAGAGCCAATCCAGACACATAACTGAACTCCACAGGTGATAGATATTTTTTTATTTCAGATATCTTACTCGCAGCAGGCCCACCCCTGGTTTTAAATCCAGCTAAAACATATTTCGCGGCATCTTCTGGCGTGTATTTGTTTGTGATTGTGTCAAGTATTTTCTTTGTGCCGACACCCTCTTTGGGGTCCATGAAATCCGTTACAAATTTGTTATACTGTTCAAAATTTTTACTTAGTTTTTTGGATGGGTCTACGGAATCAAGACCGTCCTTCATTGTTTCTTTTAGCGCAAAATAATAATCCTGTCGGTCTTTTTGGGACACATTGTATTTTTCACTAAACACAGACCCAAGTTCTTTTTTATGATTTTCAAGCCGCCTAAAATCGATTCTACCGTTTGGAGCATATGTTTTTAGCCACTCAATCTCTTTTACGAGAAAATCTGTAAAAGCGTCACCGTCACCTTTCGGTGTTATAATTGTCCCATCTTCAAGCGGGGGGTTGTTTTTCGACAATTTAGAAGCGAGATGGTCAATAATCCGGTTAGTATTGACATGATAGCCTTCAGGTATTTTACTTTCCCATGAATCTTTAAGGCGTTTTACCTGTCTATTGTAAACACGACCCTGCCCACCGATCACGCCCTTATATTGTGCAAACATATCACCTTTAAGTGCCATACCAACTTCGGTGTAATTAGTATCTGGTATGTCATAGATGTTTTTTATATTATTAAACCGGTTTAAGGCACTATCATATATACGCCTCGCGTATTCTTGCATAATAGGCCCAGACCCATCAGCGTCTAATAATTTATGCTCTATAATCGCGTCTGCTTTGTTACCGGTTAGCATCCCGTATGTCGGGTCTATTCCCTCACCCTGAAATAACGCTGCCCACTGCTTCATTTCTTCACGTTGGGCTTGGTCTGGTATATCACCTATAGCACCACGCTTTTGAATGTAAATAGCGGCGTTTTTAGCCCTATTCAAAAGGTTAACTGCAAGTTGAGGGGATTTATTGTAAAGTTGTTTTATCTGATTTTTTAAGTATGGTATGGCCGTTTGACTAACACCAACCATAGCCAATTCGCTTACACCGTCAAGCAAAGATTCGACACCCTGATCAACAATATACTCACCAGAAGATCTCAGATCTTTAACCCCTGCAAGACTAGCCGATTTATCAAACACAGTCCCGGCCAACTGACCGGTTAACGCCCCTGTAACGGCACCTGAGACTTGCCCACCGCCGCCAACAAAACCAACCCCTGCACCCGTACCCCTAACGATATCACGTCCGATATCAGCAAAATCTTTAGATGCTTCAATAGCTTTGTTCACAAGTCCGTTAGACACCGGGGCGTCAAAATATTTTATTTTTCCATCTCTGCTATCTCTATAAATATAATTGTTGGTGTCACCCAATTGCCTAACAGAACCAGGTTCAACATATTCTTTGGATTCCAGTGTCGCTTTTACGGAAGGGGCATGGTCACGAATACCAGACATCCAAAACCTGTCTAAAATCGGTGTATCAGAAACAACCGGGAAAGGAGATTGTTGCAAATTTTCTGGTAGTGTGGTATTATTCCGATCATCAAAAGGGTTTTCTATATGATTAAATTTATCGTCACCACCTGCTTGTTGAGTCTTGGAGCTTGGTTGCTCCGGCTCTGTTATCTGGTTATTGTCTCGATCATTATACGGGTTAAGGATGGGCATTAGTTAACACCCCCGTATTTTTTTAACTCCGCTTCAGTTGGTACATGAGTTTTGTTCCATTCTTCTATTAATTCCTGTTGACTTGGTGGACTCATACCCTTAGATACATAATATTCAACAATACCCCGTTTCCAAGCATACCAAGTTAGAGGTTTTTTATCCTTTGGTGTTCGCCCGAAGATAACCGGCAAAGTTCTTTTGTGTTTATTCCAAGCTGATGCAACACCGGACACATCACCATCATTTTGTGCCCTAAAATCTTCATAGAATTTAGATTTTTCCATATCCCACAAGGCCTTTGCCTCTTGCACATCCATCAACCACTTGCGGGTTTCTTGGGGTTGGGTCAGTTTAACTGTGGTGTCTTTTGAAAACTCAAGTTCTCGCTCTGATGTTGCACCCTTGAAATCTGCTAAAACATCTAAAGCTAATCTGTTGGTGATAGACTTTGCTTTCTCAATATCATTAATTTTATTAACATCAACAGGAACGCCAAATGAGTTGGCGTACTTGGCTATCGTGTTTTTCATCCCAACTAATGGATCGCCATCAGTATCCAACGGGATCGACCTTAAAGCTTGGATAGAAAATATCTGTTTTTTGGCATCCTCACCCTTGTTTATGGTCTTTTCGTACTTGCCAAAGTCATAATCATAAGCCTTTTTCATCTTATAATTATCGTGTTGGTTTATGTGGGTAATATTTTTCGTCGCTCCAGACTGTTTGATTTGCTTGGTATAATCTAAAATCTGATTTGCTAACGCTGGATTGTTTTGCGCTATCTGTTGGATCAACGCAGCATTACCAGCATCACCACTTAACCGTTGCGGTTGTGGGTTCTTGTGTTTAAACAAGTCAACACCCGTTTTCAGCAAATCATCTGATAATGAAGCACCTTTAGGGATCAGAAGACCTGTTAACAACCCGAAGTTTTTATTGTCTGCTACAACATCATCCTGCTTGGATCGATTTTCGTACATAGACTGATATGAACCAGCGGGGAAATCAGTCTCGGCTATTTCAGGTATTAACCCTGAAAGTTTTGTTTTGTAATAAGCCCTTAACCTTTCCTTTCTTTCCTGCTCAACAATAGCCCTGGCCTGGGCTTTAGAATCCTGATCTTTTTGGTATTCAAACCTTTCTCTTGATAACTTATCTTCTTTGGGACGAGACATCAGGCCTTGACCCAACGACTGCATGAAATAACCTAATCCGCTCATTTCGCCCCCTTACCCGAAAATGGAAGACCAATTGTTAAGAAGTCCACTTGCGAGCGCACCAGCCCCACCCCATATGGCGTTTCTTTCATTAGAATCAGCCTGGGCGTTAGTTTGATTCATTCCCCATTGCCCCTGTTTGTCAATCTGCTGCAAGGTGTTTTTGTTCCCTAAATCCGACATCAAAATATCGTGAATAAGTGCTTTGTTAAACTGATCCTGAGTAATATTCCATGTGTTCCGCATACGGGACTCATCCAGCGCCGCATTCCCTAACCACTGGTTTTCGTTTGACCGCAACTGTGCGACTGTTGCACCGGCATTTGCAGCGTTCGCCGCCAAAGAATCAGCCCTTCTTTGTGCGCTGTCAGATATGGCACCCGAATGGATGGAAGACCCATAAAGCCCACCGCCGCCCATCGTATCCCTGATCGTGTAGTCTGCCTTATCGTATGCGCTCTTAATTTGCAGATCGCCGGGAGTTTGTAGGTCTTTTTTAAGCTGATCATAGTTGGTTGTCATTAACCCTTTCAGATTACTGTTCTGTGGATCTGCCGGGGAGAACTGATAATCCTTTTGAGTGAGTTTAAAATTGCCAATATCCATTATGATAGTACCCCTTCACCTAAAATATATGCGAGTGCGGCCTCATAGGGTAATCCTTCGTAGATATCCTTGTTAATGCCTAAGTTTTGTTTAGTTGCTTGTGCTGTTTTGGGTGTAAAATAATTACCCATCAGCCCTAACTGTTCTGGTGTGAGGTCGGCACCAGGACCTGCATCCGGACCACCGACAGACGGGCCATCCCCACCCCAACCCAAACCGCTCCCTATCCCACCAAGCGCAGCAGTAAGACCCGCCATCAACCCAGAACCAGGCACAAGCGTATTTATAACCTTCATTGGTAAACTTACTTTAGGGTCTGTAAGCTGGGAAAAATTACGACTTATCGAAGCTTTGACTCTTTCCATAGGTGTTGATGTGGGAGCAATTTTCCTCATCATTTTGTTCCATTCTTCATTTGATATATTTGGATTTATACCAAACGGGGATGTTGGGGAGTAACCACCTGGGCCAACATTACCAAAAGCGTTATCAAGATCTGGACCCATGCCCATACCGCCCATACCACCATCACCCATACCACCAGGACCGGCACCACCATCATTTGCCTGTCCACCAGACGAACCCGCACCACCAGGGCCAAGACCCATTTTTATCCCCCCAATATCGCAACGTGAGCCGTTGCCCCTTCAAAACTGCACCGGCCTGTTGTATTTATCTGTAATTGAAACCGTTTACCCTTCCATTTCTTCTTGATTTCCTGGGCCCAGGGCAACCCGTCAGTTCCCATAAAATCGTAATCTGCGGAATCCATAAAATCCATTGAAGCGGTCATAAAATCGTCAAGATCGCCACCAGCTTCTGTGTGTGTGTCAATTGTTGTTTGTCTATTCTTGCTGTTATCTAAGTACGATATAGTGTTCGTGCCTTGTGTGACCGGTTTGAAAATGGCTTCTAAATATTTCACCAATCCACGACCCGGCCCAAAATCAAAATCTTTTGTTTTTAGTACACCTGTTAAATCTGTGTATGTTGACGGGCTGAACTCATCCCTGTAGGCAGACGCATCTAATTTATAAAGGTGGCCTGTGTCTCCGGCAAAATAAACACCGTCCGAAGTCTCGGTCACTGAATAAATCTGGTTATTATTAAAGAAATAGGTTGTGTATTTGCCGTTATGCGGGTGATAGATATATACGGTTGTGTCATCCCTAATGATCCATATTTGACCCGTAGAGGCAAGAAATCTTAACTCATAGTTTGTGTTACCCGAAGCACCTAAAAGGGTGTTTACGGCATCACCAATAGCGCTCATGTTCAATTCTGAGTACATTTCGTCAGCGACCAAAGCAGATAAGCCGTACCGCCCTAAAAACAGGACCGCAGTATCAACCGACTCAGTACAAAATCCATTACTACATCCCTGCCCGGCCATGACAAATTCAGCGTACCACTGTGATACACCGGACGCATAGGGAGCGCCGGAAACGCTCACACGGTGAATTGTTT
>Ga0208795_1000780_pt1 | contig 15179 bp, 10 predicted proteins | sample CB_VirMetaG_6_FD_184541 | JGI IMG/M metagenome (GOLD analysis project Ga0208795, IMG submission 184541) | Freshwater to marine saline gradient viral communities from Chesapeake Bay - CB_1508_2 Viral MetaG (SPAdes) (version 4) | ecosystem: Environmental > Aquatic > Marine > Coastal | place: USA... | reverse complement strand
CACACCAAAAACAACTAGAGTTAATAAAACAACAAACAGATGGAAACAATCAATCTGTTCAACTTGCAGCACAAGCTAAACAACAGGATTTAGCTACTGCTAGTGCTAGTAAAGAAAGATTGTTATTAATACAAAGAGAGAGTGACAGGTTAAAACTTGAGCAAGAGTTTAACGCTAAGTTAAAACTTATGGACAGAGAGTATTATTATCAAACGGGAATTAAGACAGCAGAGATAAATAACGATAAAGAAAAGACATCTAACCTAGAGGACAGAAAAGACGAGAGGACTAAGATACAAGCCTCTCAGCAATCTGAATTAATAGACCAACGTACAAAAAAAAGGTCTCCTATAGATTTTAAATCCTCTAATACCTCTATGACAGGAGAACTAGGGCTTGATGAATTTAGAGTGTAAAAATATGTGTTAATATTCATCGTACCTTTGCACAGTACAAATATAAACTAAATCTAAATATAATGGCATTATTAAACAAAACCAACAAACTCACTAGAGGGTCTGCTGCAATAGCAAAACATTTGCAGCCAGAAGATGTACAAGGACTTGAACAGGAAACACCTGAAGTAGTAGAAGCACAAGTAGAGGTACAAGAAAATATTGTACCTGAAGTAATAGATAAAGAGGAGCAAGTTGTTCCTGAAGAAGTAGTATCGGAGCAAGTAGAAAAACTTGAACCAGCAACACCTGAAATACCTAACAAACCTGAGTTGACAGATGAAGTAGTAATTTCTTTTTTAAGCGAGAAGCTAAACAGAGAAATTAAAACCTACGATGATCTTACACCAAAGGAGAAAGAACTTGACCCTGAGTTAAAACAACTGATGGAATGGAAGGAAAAAACAGGATTACCCCTATCAAAATGGTCTGAGTATAATAAAGATTTTTCTAAGATGGGAGATTTAGATGTAGTTAGAGAGATTCTAACACAAAAACATCCAAATTTTACTAAGGAAGAGCTAGATTATAAATTAAAAAACTTTGTTTATGATGAAGATTATGATGAGGAAACAGACCAAATGAAAAAAAGCATAGCCTTAAAGGAGTTTGCTCAAGAAGGTAGGGCAAATTTAGAGAAGAATAAATTAGATTTAAAACCATCTAATACATCTCTAAGTAATGAACAAGCAGAACTTATTGAATACGCAAAAACTGTTAAGGAAAGAAGTGAAAATCAATCCTACGATCAGGCAGAATATGTTAGAAAATTAAATGAGTCTGCAATAACTTTAAACGCTCTGAACCTTAAGTTGTCTGATAATCTTGAGATTAAATATGACATTCCTAAAGGGGATAAAAAAGCATTAGTTGACAACGTTCTTTCAATGCCACATTGGTATGATGAGAAAGGTGTTATTAAACCTGATGCTGTCCTTTCAGATGGTTTAAAAATTACACATTTTAACTCTATTGTAGATATGGTTTATCAACAAGGTATATCAGTTGGGAAGGAAGAGCTTATAACATCGGGTGGTAAACCTAAAGCAGTTATTCCTTCGTTACCTACAGGGGGTGCGAGTGCCAAAACAGGTAACGTTAGTGAAGTTGTCTCAAAAATAACAGGAGGAACAGGCACTAAGTTACGATTTGGAAAAAAGAAAAATTAACAATTAACACTAAAAACAAAAATGGCAATTTTAACAGCACCTACATATCAAATACAGCCTAGCTCTATTAAGAGTCCAGCTCAGTCAAATTACATTGACATATTTGATTACACTAATCAATTTGCTCCTGATGCATATGAGGAGTTAAATTCAATCTATGGAGACCAATCCCTTATGGGAATGATTTTCAATTTAGGAAGTGAAGAAGCTATTTCTTCTGACCAATATATATGGACAGAAAAAGGACGCTTACACACATCTTACACAGACGTTACACGTTCAGGAAACGTATTTACCAAAACTGCTCACGTATATAGAATTGGAGAAGTAGTAGCTTGTTCAGGTAACACAGCCTCTCAACTAGGTCGTATTACTGCAGTAACAGCTAATACTTTTACAGCTCTTCCTTACAAAGCAGCAGGATGGTCAGTTGGAACCACAGCTATCAAAACCTTCATCAATCACTCTGAGTTCTTAAAAGGTTCAGCAGGTATGGATGGAAGTCTAGAAACTGATTTTACAGTACTTAGAAATAAAACTATCATTGAGAAAGACAACTACTTAGCTAGTGGGTCTGAAATAACTCAAGACTCTTGGATTAAAACAGAGCAAGGTGGTTTCGTTTGGTACTTACAATCAGAATTAGATGGAAGACGAAGATTTGAAGATAGAATAGAAATGGGAATGCTACAAGGTGAAGAAGCTGAAGCAGGATCTGAAGCTGCTGCTGCAGGTTACGATGGTTCTGAAGGTCTTTTTGACTCTATTCGTACTCGTGGAAATTTATTTGAAGGGCCTGCAGAGACTCTTGCTGAGTGGGATACTATCTTGAAACGTTTTGATGCTCAAGGTAAAATTAACGAGTATATGTTCTATGTAGATAGAGATCAGTCTTTAGCTATTGATGACTTACTTGGAACCCTTAACGCAGGATATTCTTCTGGAATTTCATTCGGTATGTTTGACAATTCTGAAGATATGGCGGTTAACTTAGGATTTACAGGATTCCGAAGAGGTTCTTATATGTTCTACAAATCTGACTGGAAAGTTCTTAATGACCCAACTCTTTTAGGTTCTGTCGCAGAAGCTGATGGTAAAGTTCGTGGTCTTTTAGTTCCTTACGGAGAAAAAGAAGTTTATGATGGAACAAGCCCAATGGCTGAGAGAATCACTAAACCTTACCTTTCTGTTAAGTATCGTGTTCTTGGACAAGAGAACAGACGACACAAAACTTGGATTACTGGGTCAGTTGGAACAAGTGTTCCTACAGATACTAATGACCACATGCGTGTTAATCACCTTGCAGATCGGGGAGTTTGCACAATTGGAGCAAATAACTTCATGTTATTCGAAGGAGCATAATAATTAAGTAGTAGAGGGGGGAGAAATCTCCCCTTTATTTTATAAAAACTAAATCAAACTTAAATTAAATAATATCATGGCAATAGCTAAAAAGAAAGAATCAGTAGATAAGACCTACAGACTTATTAAAAATCAACCACTTACTTACACCCTTAAAGTAGGGAGAGATAATAACCTCCTTGAAGTGGAAACACAGAGAGCTATAAAGCACTGTCCTAATGAAAAGTCTATTTATGTAGATAAGCAAACAGACAAGGCTGTTGTAACACCTATAACATTTATTAATGGATTTCTCTTTGTACCTGCAAAAAGTGAAGTTACACAAGATTTTATTGAAGCTGTTCCTGTTTTTGGAACCTTGATAGAACTTATTGATGGAGCTAAAGACGCACAAGAGTTAATTGAAACCGAAGACCTTGTACTTGATGTTAAACAAGCTATTAGAGAAAAGGTTAAAACTAAAGAAGGTATAGAGGAGTTAAGAGCAATAGTATCTGTTCTTATAAGTAATGTCGCTCTTGCATCTAAAATGACGAAAGATGAGCTTAGAAACGCAGCTTATAATGCTGTAGATACAAATTTAAAACGATTTGTAAACTCTGAAGGAGATGTAACTATATTTGACGACACAGATATTAAAAGAACAGCTATAGCACAGCACGCTTTTAATTCGGGAGCTATTTATGTAACATCTGACTCTGGTAAAATTAAGTGGACTGACAATGATGCTTTAATATGTCTTGTACCCGTAGGTAGAGATTACTTAGAGTTCTTTTCAACGTTCTTAAAAACAGAGGAAGGAATGCAGGTAGCACGAGAGGTTCAAAAAAGAGGGAGTGAATAACCTTTGATTATTATATATTTTGACAAAGAAAGCTCCTTTTATTGGGGCTTTTCTTTTTTTAGTATCTTTGCCATAGAAATTTTTAACAGATGATAGATAGTATATACCAGCTACTCAAAACTATTATTAATAAAGAACTAAGGGGAAACATTACTCCCTCTGAGTTTAATTTAATAGCTAAGCAAGTACAAGAGAAAATATTCAGAGAGTATTTTGAAGATGAAAATAGAGATAAAAATACAAAGAAAGCAGGGTTAACCAATAGAGGGTATTCAAACTTAGACTTTCTTCAAAGACAGAAACTAGATATATTTTCAGTTACGGGAGTATTAACACCTTCTGCATCCCCTACACGAGAGGGTGGATCTGAGTATGTTCTTCCAGAAAGTCTTTACAACATAAAAGACAGAGGGTTATCTCTTGGAAACATTGTACCCCAAGAAACAGAGTCCACTAACATTTCTTTTGTAATGGGATCTTCAAAAATGACCCCTAGCTCTACTTTCCCAATATATGAAAAAGAGGGGAATGTAATTATAGTGTATCCTACAACAACAACACACCTTAATGTAAGGTATGTTAGAAAACCATTAGACCCTAAATGGACTTACACTATTGTTTCAGGGACAGAATTATACAATAACTCGGCAACAGATTTTCAAGATTTTGAATTACACCCTTCTGAATATTACAACATAACAATAGAAATGCTATCTTCTTTTGGAGTGAATTTACGGGAGATAGATATTGTACAGTACTCTCAGGGATTAAAATCGGAGCAGGATATGAAGGAACAAGATATAAGACAACCATATAGAAGACAATAATAGCATATAAAAAAATTAAAATGGGCATTCAACGATTTACAGACTTAGATACCTCTTACTACGACAATGAAGACAATTGGGGGAATTATCAATATGTAACTATAAAGGACATAGTAAACGACTTTATGTTTGCACAAGATGAGGATTCCTATGCATCCCATGATACAATAACAAGGGTTGCTTATTACGCAAAAAGGTGTGTACAAGAGCTATATTATGACATTGTAAATGAGATTATATCTATAGAGTTAGATTTAAACCCTACACTTACTATAGCTCTTCCACATGACTATATAAGCTACGTAAGAATTAGTTGGGTAGATGAAAAAGGACATTTACATCCCCTTGCAGTAGACAACACTTCTAACTTAGCACAAGCATATCTACAAGATCACGAGTACGATTATTTGTTTGATGATGATGGAGATATCCTATTAGGAAGTCATATACAAGATACAGTTCCATCTGCTTCAACAACTGATTACACAGTTGACGGAACAGACACACCTAGTTATAGAAATCCCATACCTAACTTTAATCTAGACAGGTCTAAAATATTTAAAAATGGGAGTTACAGAATAGATAAAGAGAGGGGTATAATTCAATTCTCTTCCGCAGTACTTGGAAAAACTATAGTTCTAGATTACTTAAGCGATGGTCTTTACCAAAGAGATGATGCGGATATTCGTATACATAAGTTTGCTGAGTCTGCTATTGCTTCTTATATCTACCACCAACTAATAGACAAAAAGAGAAATGTTCCTGAAAGAGAGAAAATGAGAGCAGAGAGACAGTGGTTTAACAACAGAAGAATTGCAAAACGAAGAATTAAGCCTATCCGATACGAAGAGATAAGACAGGTTTTAAAAGGATCATCTCGTTGGATTAAAGACTAAGGGAATATGAAAGAAGAGATTAAAAACTTTTTTTACAAAGGTAAAATGAACAAAGACCTTGACTCTAGATTTATAGGGGAAGGGGAGTATGTAAATGCAACTAACCTTGAGTCAAATGATTCAGGGGTATTTGAAAATTCTTTGTCTAATAAAAAACTAACAAACCTCAACCTTGGTAATAACGCAAAAACACTAGGGATGTATTTTGATGAGTTCTCAGACAAGATATATTGGTTTGTGTCTTCTGATAGCGGAGATTACATTTTAGAGCACTCACAACGCTCTAATGTGACTACAACGGTCTTAGCAGATACTTCCGCAGGAGTACTTAATTTTGATTCTAATTATCTGATTACAGGGGTAAACTTGATAGTTGATACTAATAATGACAGGAGGTTATTGTGTTGGGTCGACAACAATAATAATCCTAGGTGTATCAATGTAGACAGAGCAAAATCATACGGTGCAAATAACTTCACTGAAGATGACATCACCCTTATCAAGAAACCACCTATATTTGAACCAGAGCTTGCTTTTAACACCACTGTTAATCTAGAAAACTTTTTACAAGATAAATTTATATCTTTTGCTTACAGGTATAAATATTTAGATGGGGAATACAGTGCATTATCTCCATTTACAAACTATGCATTTGTCCCTAATCCTTTTGACTTGGATTATGATGTAATGACAAATGAGGGGATGACTAACTTATACAACGAAGTTATTGTATCTTTTAATACGGGGTCTAAAAGAGTTACAGATATCGAAGTGGTATTTAAGGAGTCAGATTCCACTTTAGTAAATATTATAGAGGGATTTAACAAGGATGATGAAATGTGGACTGATAACGTAACTAAATCACTTACGTTTAACAATAGTAAAATATATAAAGTGTTACCAGAAGATGAGCTATACAGGGCATATGATAATGTACCTAGGTTAGCTAAGGCACAGGATGTTATTGGAAACAGATTAGTTTTTGGAAATTATTTAGAGGGGTATAACATAGAGAATGCAGTTGGAGATAGTGTCAAAATGGATTATACTTTATCTCTTATAACAAACAACCTTGCTTACACAGAATTGAGCTATGATCTTTTTGGTGGAGGGAGGGTTATTAGAATGGATTTTACTGGCGTGAATCTAGTAGAAGGACTGAGAATAAGCTATGACCTATCTTTGTCATCTTCCCTTATTGCAGGTTCTTTTAACCACAATTTTACATATGTACTTACTCGTGATTATGTGGACACTGATGACTTGTATACTGACCCAGACTACATATATTTTGTAGAGGAGATAATGACATCTGTCTTTCAAACAGAGGTTGTAGTAACAGCTCCTAATTTTACTGTTAATACTACATACATTCCTTTTTCTGTTTTAAATGAATACAATGGGTATATGAGTATTCAAGGGCCTTCATTGGAATTTAATATTGACCCAACTCCAGGTTCTCCTGCAAGTGGAGATGAAACTGTTGAAACATATGGCTTTTCCTTTGATATAACTACAGGTATTTCACACAGGTTAATAACTTCAGATGCTAGTTTAAAAACTAACAGGAGTTATGAGATAGGGATAGTTTATTTAGATGAGTATGGAAGGGCTTCTACTGTTTTAACATCTCCTACCAATACAATATATATAAGTCAAGAAAATTCTGTAACACAAAATAAAATATCTGTTGATCTTAACCACGAACCACCCTATTGGGCAAAATACTACAGGTTTGTAATTAAAGAAAATAAAGGAGATTACGCTCTTATTTATGTAAACTATTATATATTAGACGGACTCTTTAGATATGTTAAATTGGAAGGTTCTAATAGAGAAAAGGTAAAAGAAGGAGATGTAATCATTATAAAGTCTGATAAGCTAGGGCCTATATCAGAGCTAATAGAGACAAGGGTTTTGGAGATAAAGTCTCAAGACCCTGACTTTATCCTTAATAATTATGAGGACACAGCTAATATTATTCCTATAGTAGAACCAGGTGGTGTATATATGAAAATAAAACCTGCTGGATATACTATGGAACTTTTATACAAAAATAAGTTTTATGCGCAAGGGCCAACAACATCTGGAAATGCGGTAGACGGAGGTACTATTCGTTTAGGACATATATTTCCCTCTATTGCAGACCCAGACCCAGAGCCAACATCTTTAGGAGGACACTGGGATGCTGACACATCTTTATTTGTAGATGATCCAATACCAGAAGGCGCAAGAATTATATTATTTTTTGAAGTAAAAGAGCGTCCAAGTGGAGGTGGTGGTGCAGTATATACTTATAGTAAAACATTTACTTCTCAGAATAATTACACTAATTTTCAAGTGTGGTGGGAGGCTGAGGTAGGTGCAGATTTAGGAGTTTTTGAACCTCACGTTAACTGGTCTTTTTACAGAGATTCCCCAGGGGGTACAGCAACAAACTATCTCAGATTAGATATGACTGCTCTTGGAAATTTCGCCCCCTCTATGGAAGGTAGAATTGAGATATTATACAGCTCTGGAGATGTGATATTCGAAACAAACCCTAAAGAGAATGCAAACGAGGTTTTCTATGAGACAGGTCAGACTTTTTCAATAGTTGACGGAGTACACGTAGGAAACATACAAACACAAGTGTTAGATGTAGACCCAGCTATTCACGAACTAAGTGTTTTCAATTGTTTTTCAATGGGTAATGGAGCAGAGAGTTATCAAATTAAAGATGCTTTAAATGGAAAGAAATTAAAAGTAGATTTAAGACCAACTACAACTTCAGTAGAAGACTACAAAGAAAAGAGAAGGATAGCAGATTTAACGTACAGCGATGTATATGAGCAAACAGCTAATGTAAATGGTTTAAATGAGTTTAATCAAGCGAAATTAAATTGGAAAACACTAGATGATAAATACGGAACAATACAAAAATTATATTCGGCAGATACAAACGTAGTAGTATTTCAAGAAGATAAAATACACAGAGTAATGTTTCAAAAAGATGTTTTATTTGATGCTGATGCTTCTGGAAATATTAGAGAAAGTAACAAAGTACTAGGACAAGAGGTTCCATACTCAGGAGAATATGGTATTTCTACTAACCCTGAGAGTTTTGCCAAGTTTGGAAACAGTATTTATTTTACAGATTCAAGTAGAGGTGTAGTACTTCGGTTAGATGAAAGTGGCATAACAGAAATATCTAAGAACGGAATGTCTAATTTCTTTAGAGATGAGTTTAGGTATAATATAATGGGTAAAAAAATAGGAGCGTATGATGTTTACAATGAAAAGTATGTGTTATTTGTTGATAATGTGATACCTGCATTACCTATAAAGAGTCCTGCAGGGTCTTCTATATCCTCTTTTGAAATAGAAGAAGAGGTTATATTTGAGTTGCCTATAACCACGTCACTATCAAACCTTGATGTAAATTATGATGTGACAGGAACTGTAAACATAAGTGTAGACGAGGACGGAACTATTACAGATTTAGGAGATGTCACAGGTATAGGAACAGTAGTGTACAGCAGAGTATTTGGATCTCAAAAACTTCCGTTGGTATTTACTATAACCCCAGTGAGTGATACACCTTCTTTCCAAATAGATATACCTACACCCACAGAAGCAATACCAGCAGTTGTAGCAAGTGATGACACTGTATATTTATTTAGAGCAGGGACAGACAACTTCAATGTCTTGTACAACGATACTTTTTCAGCTATTGGAGATGTAACAGTTACAATAACAATACCTCCGTACAAAGGCACTGCAGTAGTAAATGCTGACAAGACAATTGGATACACACACGCTAACGCAGATTTATTACCTGATAATATTGTTTATCAAATAGATGATGGTATAACAACAGACACAGGGACTTTAACCATAAGTCTAACAACAAACACATCTGGGGGATCTACAGGAACAGGTTTTAATATCTCATCTTATGGAGTGCCTTCAGGAACATCAGAAGGAAGTGTGGCTTGTGGTGTTACTATAGATACAGTTAAATATCACGGAGGGTCTAGTTACTACCCAATTCTAGGAGATTACATTTATGATGATGTAAACATGGTGACTAAATTTAAGGGGTACGATAAGTTTTATAACATAGAAGGAGGCAAGACTATAAGAGTGTCAAATGTAGGGGAAGTTACCTTAGTATGGATTTGTGGAATTAGTGTTTAATAAATAGATATGGGAGTTCAAAGACCAAAATTTACAGTGGCATATGAAGAATCAGGGGTAAAGGGATTTACTTCCTTTTTCTCCTATTCTCCAGATTGGATGGGAGGAATGAACAACAGTTTTTTCAGTGTTAAAAATGGACAGTTATACAGACATAACGACACTTCTAATCAAATTAGAAATAATTTTTATGGGGTACAGTATACATCTGATATAAAGTTGGTGGTAAACAAAGACCCCTCTAGTATTAAGGTTGCTAAGACTATAAATATAGAAGCTAACAAGGCACTTGACGTAGTGATTAAATCTTACGTAAATGATGAAACAGCTTCTGTTACTAGATCTACTGTAGACGCAGATGAATTTTTAGACAAAGAGGGGATTCAATACGCATTTATTAGAAGGAACGAACTGACGGGGTCTCTTGGAAACAACGTAGCCAAGTCTACCTATGGAATAGGAACAATAACAGAGACAACAGCTTCCTTATCAATAGTTATGAACACATCAATACCTACATCTTTACTAAGTGTAGGAGACTCTGTGTACAATGAGTCTAGTGTTTTACTAGGGGTTATAGATAGTTATAACACAGTTACAAACACTATAGTTTTAGACACTTTAGTAACTGAATCTGCAAGTACATTTATATACGGAGTAAAAGATGGACGTATAGAGGGAAGTGAGATAAGAGGGTATAATTTTGAGATAGACTTAACAGATAATTCAACATCTAGGACAGAGTTGTTTGCGGTTTCTTTAGGTGTGTTTAGTTCAGCTCCAACACTTGCAAAATCTAAATAAAATTAGTACCTTTGTACTATGAAAAATTTTGAAGTTGAATTAATACCAATAGAATACTTTTATCCTACTTATGAGTTATGGTGTTCAGGACACAAATTTCCAAGATTGTGGATAGAGAATATAGAGGAATCTTTTGTGTGCTTTATGAATAAGGAACCTATTTATAATGTATTTTTTTGGAGCACAAAGTCTAAGATATGTGTTCTTGGATTTCCTGTAAGTAACCCAAGTATTTCTTATAAAGAAAGAGAGGGAGGGCTAGAGTATTTAATAGATAAGGTATCTCAGTACGCTAAAGAAAAGGGTTTTTCCTTAATGTGGACAACCTCAGCTACAGAAAGGGTAATAGAGAGTTTAAATAAAACAGGGTTTAAACTAGGAGATACAAACATAAACCAATATAGTAAAGTACTGTAATTGCAGCTTTTGACAGCTTGTTTTTTTTACGTACTTTTGCATATATTAACAAACAATAAAATATGGGAGCATTAGCTATAGGAACAGGGGTAGGGGTTTTAGGAGGAGCCGTCCAAATGATAAGTGGAGCGTCTCAAGCCAATAGAGCTAGAAAGGCGTTAGACGCTTATACTAGACAAAATTTAACCAATAAGTACGAAGACTTACAAGTAAGTACATTAGGGGCTGAGTTACAAAAAGATCAACTTTCTCAGAGCACAGCTACGGGGGTAGATGTATTGAGGTCTAGTGGAGACAGGGCTATTGCAGGTGGTCTATATAAAATAATTGGACAGGAATCTTTAGAGGCAAGAAGAATAGGGGCAGAGTTAGACCAACAGCAAAAACAAAATGATATACTACGAGCACAAGATGAGGTTAGGCTCCAAACTATGATGGAGCGTAGAGAAGAGCAAGACTTGGCAGGTATAGGACAACAGTTAAATGTGGGTCAACAGAATGTACAGCGAGGTTTAGGTACAATAGCCCAAGCAGGAATGACTTTTGCCAATGCTATGGGTAATAATGAAATACCTAATAATCCTCCACCTATAGACGGGGCAGGATAAACCACAGTGTGGAATAAATAAAATAAAAATATGCCAGTAAAAGGTACGTACACAGCTTTACAGAAACTACAGCCAGACTCTACAGACTACGCTAAAATGATAGCAGATAATGAGAGGCTGAATTTCGCTATGGATACAGAGAAAAAGCGAAGAGAGGATGCTCAAAAAGCAGCAGCAGAAGCTAAAAGAGAAAAGCAGCTAGCTGCTTTTGGTAAGGATTTAGAATCAATAAAGTATGATGTAGTAGATAACAAAGACTTAGATACTCCAAATATAGTGTACACTCAAAAAGTAGCGGAGGAAGTTTCAAGAATGGGAATTGAAGCTGCGGATAATCCAACCATTATGACTCCTCAATGGAGGGCTAAATATAATAGGCTTCTAGGTATGCCGAGTTTTTTAAAAAATGCCAGTGCTGCATATTTACAGCAAAGTACAGAGTTAAATAAGAGGTCTTTAGCTGAAAAGTTATCTAAGTGGAACGCAAATGACATTGCAGTGTCGGGAGCTGTGTTAAAGGATAATAAATATGCACTTCGTTTTAACCCAGTGACAGGTGAAACAATAGCACATACAGTTATAAGAGACCCTAACAACCCAGGTGAGTATATCACAAAAGAGCTAGATTTAACAGGTGCTCTAAATGGAACAGGTATATCTAGATTTATAGACCCTTTAGATAAAGATATAAATAGTAAAACGGGGCAGGCTTTAGGTCAAAGGCAGCAAAGAAAATCTAATGGTATCATAACCTCTAGCTACACTCAAAAAGATTCTAACGGACTGTCTTTAGAAGACCAAATTAGAGAATCTTCAACTATTTTATTTGGGAGAGAATTAAAAGAAGATGGTACAATAGCATTTGATGAGCCTTCAGACCAAGCGAAGTCTTATTGGACAGATATAATGGATAAAAATGAACCTTCAGATGGTATTCTTACAGAAGACCAAGTAACACAGATGATAGAGCACAGGGTTAAAGAGGTTGGTAATTACTACGACACAACTGTTTCTGGATCAAGTGGGTCAGGTAGTGCAGGGGGGCGTAAAACCCCAGGGGCAGATAAGACATCTAGATATGAAAGAAAAGACGATGGTTCTATACGTGTAAGCACAATAGAAATTGGAGGAGGTAAACAAGCAGGGTCTCCTTTTGCCCCTCAACAGGTAAGAGTAGCTAAAATTATATTTGCAGGGGGTAAAGAGATATCCTACACTAAGGACACGGATAAAACTGTTAAGATTCAAAGCGTTTCTTTAGGAGAGAATAAGAAACTGTATGCTAGTAAAAGTACAACTACTAGGCCTCCTGAGCACATAAATGATACAGATGATGCCTTTGAGTTGTGGCTTAGTGCACAAAGTAAAGAGACAAGAGATAAGTTAACTACCTATGAAACAAATGTAGAACTTAACAAAGAGGAGAGCGAAAGAGTGTGGGCTAGTCCACTTGTAACAAAAGAAGAGAAAGATGGAGGAGATAATTTTGGAAACTCTTTTCAAGGAGTTGAATACTACTCAAAATTAGCTGGCTTTGATGAAAATGTAAGCACAAGTAATGATAAACAAATAGAGTCAAAAGGAGTTGGCTCAAAATACAATAAAACATAATGGAGGAAGAAGCTCTACAAGATTCTTATAATCAATTTATAAAAACTGGATATAAGGGGTCATTAAATGAATATAAATCACTTCTATCTACAAATAGTGAGGCTTTAACAGATGCCCATAAATTATTTGCTGAAACAGGGTATGATGGTAGTTCAGAAGATTTTTCATATCTACTAGGTGTAAAAAAAAAAGAAAATTCAGATTTTGTTGGCCCTCAACAAGAGACACCAGCTCCCACACAGGAACCTCAACAAAATTTGGAATCTCCTACACAGGAACCTCAGCAAAATGGTTCATTGGGTGGAGCAGACACATCACAATCAAACCTTAAGAGTAGAGAAAAAGACCTGTCTTTTGTTCAAAAAGCAGAAGAAAGAGACGCAAACCTACAGATAGATCAGGAACCCCCATCAATAGATTTAAAACAAGACCCTCAAAATGTACCTTTAGATAATGCATCTGGGGGAAGAAGCAATTTCGCTGATTTTGGATATGTAGAACCTTCAAAAGATATTTCAGAAAAAACACTAGTAAAGAATATAGATAATGGGAATCTTACTACTGACGCTAAGAAACTTATATTAGATGCAAATAGATATAAAAAAGACTTCTTACTAGGTAAAGATTATAAGTCACCTCCTTCTGACGGATTAGTGAGAGCTGATGAAGCACAGCAGAAGTACAATGCTCAAGAAACAGAAAACTGGAAAAACCAACGTATAGAAAATGAAAAACTATACACTGAACACGTTGGTAAAATTCTAGAAGAGAATGGTGGGAGACTAGAGTTTTTGACCTCTAATGAACTGCTTTCACTAGGAATTGACCCAGCTCTTGCGGAAACTAGTGTTGTCAAAGTAAACGGAAAGAATACTTCTATGTTTGACTTAAATCAGAAATTAGTTGACTCTGACTTTCAAAAGCAAATGAAAGAGGGAAAGGTTAAAATAGAGTTTAATGAAGATAGTAAACTAGCTAAAGATAAAGACGGAAGATTTAAAGATTACTTAGATACAACTAAGGAACTGTTTGAAAATCAGAGTAAGGCTGATAGTATGTCAGGGGTAGAGTGGGCAGCCAGAAACGTAGCTAATGCCGTTGTGGGTATTCCTAGCTCCTTATTTAGAACAGCAGATTCTACTATACAAGAGTTCTTTAACGAGGAATTAGATCCAGTAGTTACAGAACTATTTAAGATAGCTTCTCGAGAGTATAGAATACTTAAAGACACGTTAACTGCACTTGAAAGTGCTTCCGCTTATTTAGAGGAGGGTCAAAGGGTGTACGGAAAAGATATTGCTGAGTCAATAGAAGCTGGAAACTATAAAGATGCAGCAGCTCAAATGACAAAAACTACATTGGATTTAGTTCCAATAATTGCTTTAACTGTGTTTGCTCCAGAGGCTGCACCAGGAGTATTTGGAGCAGGGGCGTACGGAGATAAGTTATCTACTATTCAATCTGAAAAAAGGGAGGCTAAACTGGCGTTAGAAGGAGGAGAGTTTTTAAGTGAGAAACAAAAGAGGGCATCTCAATACAACCATTGGAATACACTAGGAAACGCAGGGGCTTATGGGCTTCTGAACTACTACCTATTTGGGGGGTACATAAAGGGGATATCTTCTATAAAGGCAGCTTCTAAATATTCAAAGATGAATCTTTCAGAATTAGAAATTGCTTACAAATCAAGTTTTAAAAAAGAACTGTCAAAATTTACAGGGGAAGCTATTGGTCAGCAAAAGTTCTTTGCTAAAATGAATGCAGGTACATATCTAATTGATAAAATAACAGAGGTTAACACAGATATTTCGTGGAACTCTTACCGTAATGATGTTGCCAAAGGTATAGGTCTTACTGTTCCTTTCTACGGATTACATGTTCTTAACCATAGGTCACAAATAAAAAAAGCTATTACAGGACTAGCCAAGCACACTGTTGGGTATTCAAGAGGTAATATAGAGGTTAATTGGAAAAGAGATATGACTATTAAGCGTCTGTCTGAGGAAT
>Ga0208795_1000778_pt1 | contig 15186 bp, 18 predicted proteins | sample CB_VirMetaG_6_FD_184541 | JGI IMG/M metagenome (GOLD analysis project Ga0208795, IMG submission 184541) | Freshwater to marine saline gradient viral communities from Chesapeake Bay - CB_1508_2 Viral MetaG (SPAdes) (version 4) | ecosystem: Environmental > Aquatic > Marine > Coastal | place: USA... | reverse complement strand
CCCGCTGATTGACGAGAGCGACCTGTTCGACACCATCGCGGGCGGCACCGAGAGCTACACCGACACGAACGTAAGCACGGCAGACGATAGCACCTACTTCTACCGGGTCGCTGCGGTGGACAGCAGCGGCAACGTGGCGACACTGAGCAACGTGGCCAGCGCAACGCCGGAGGGCACTCCGCTGGCGTGGTCAGCGTTCAGCATGGCAACCCCTGCCGCCTCAGATACCACTAGTGGCGGCAATGCTGCGCCCATCATGACGGCAACGACCAACAACAACTCGTATATCAGGCCACTTTTCCGTACCTACGAAACTGCGTTCGACAGTAGCAGCATGGCATGGTGGCAACCGGCGGCGACTGCGTGGGGCGATACGTTCGATTCTGGCATTGCGATCCCCGCTCTTGGCGACAGCACGATCAGGGTCACTTGGACACCGGGAACTGGTCAGCACCACTACCGGCTTGAGTACAATCTGAATGCGGGCGCTGGGTTCCAGGGCTGGGCGTTGGTGGACAGCACGATCCCCGCAGACAGCACCGGCTACACCTGGGACGGTGATCCTTCGGTGGTGCCGCCTCGTAGCGGCGAGATCAACCTGCGGCTGTACGGAGCCAATGCGACAGAGGATACGCTGAGTGCCGTGGCCCTGCTCGACTCGCTGTTCTACAACAACGCCGTGCGGGTCGTGGCTAGGTTCGATGCCATCGAAGATACGCTGGCCGACTTCAGCAACATCGTCAGCACAAGCCTAGATAGTGCGCTGTGGGTGAGCAGGACTATCGCCAGCGACACTCCGCTTCCGTCTGGCAACGTCAACAGTTGGGCGCAGCTAGACTCTATCCGCTATAATCTCAGCGGTACATTTACGCTTGGCGCAAGCCTTGACAGCAATAGCACTGGCTACTCTACATATGCTGCGGAATGGACCCCGATTGGCACATTTACGGGGTCTATAGACGGTCAGGGCTACACGATTGAGGATCTTGTGGTCGATGTCACGGATGATAACGCCGGGCTATTCGGGCTATGCAACAACGCGACTATTATAGACATAGAGCTTGTCAACGTGTCCGTAACAAGCACTGCGAACTACGTTGGCGGCATCCTGGGCCGGGGACTCGGCACAACCTCTATTGCTGAGTCCTCTGTCGCTGGCGCAATCTCTGGTTCTGGCACCTATACTGGTGGTCTTGCCGGGGCGTGTGCCGACACGATCTCCAACTCATTTTCAACCTGTACCGTTGACGGGGCTACGGCAACCGGAGGGCTTATCGGCGGTAGCTTTGCGGCTATTGTCAACTGTTACAGTACATCAGATGTTACCGGCACCGGCTCGGAGGCTGGCGGGCTTATCGGGCGGCAGACAACCTCTGGAACCTCTGTCAATAGTTATGCTACCGGAGATGTCGATTCAGGAACGCAGCACAACGGTTATATCGGCAACAACCAGTGGTCCTCTGGCGATTATGGTCTGGACAACTGTGGCTGGCTCAATCATGCCGGGAACCCGTCCACGGCGACGAACAACGGGACGATGACATACACGGAGACAACGGAGAGTTGGTTCTACGACTCGACGAGCAACATCTTCGACTCAAATAGCCCGAACTGGGACACGACGACAATCTGGTTATTCGGTGGTTCTGCCCACCCAACTTTGAGGTAGCGGAATGAAGAGTTTTATATATGCGTTGATCATTCTCACGGCCTCGCTCACTGTAGCAAGGGCGGATATTGCGATCACTGGGGCAGATACCGCAAGCACGCCTATTGTCCTAAACCAGACAGATAGCACCTATACACTGTCGTTCGATTTTACTGCCACTGGCACTGCGTTTGAGATCATGGCAGACGGCATAACTCTTGACCTTGGCGGAAACACTGTCTGGTTTGACACCAGTGGAGATGGCGGCTCTGCCGTTGCCGGATCTTCTGATGAGTGCGATGGTAGCGGGGTTAGCAGTGGCCTGCCTGTCGGTGATTGTGCTGGTGTCTGGGTCGCAAGTGGGGCAGACGATGTAACAATTATAAACGGCACAATTTCACAGTATCCAAATGGCGGCAAGTACGCATCTGGTATCACTTTTAGGTCCGACAATCTCAGAGCTGCGGTTATTGGCTGTAATATAAATATGTCTAGCTGGAATAATACGATGGGCATTTATGCCCGGTATGCAAGGCCAACCTGTAACTTTAGGGATAACAACATAACCCTGTCAGACACCTGCGTTACTGTGCGCGAACGCCTTCATGCCGCGATCAAGCTGGACAATATGGCTACATATGCTGGCGAGGGTGACGGTTACATAGAGTACAACACGATAAGGGGTGGCGCACAGTCGGGTATTGAGGTCTACGGCAACAACGGAACTGGTTCTAACCCTGGTTGGGCTGGGGCGCATACAGACACACTGTATATCATTGGCAACGATATTGCCATGAGGACGAACACTACCAACGGCAACGCTATCCACATGACTAGGCCAGTCAATGCTGTGATTGACTCTAATGTGATTGACACCGTAACGGGCGGGGCTGACGGACGAAGTGGTGGCGGCATTTCGATTGAGTCTGGGGCTTCTGATGATGACCCTGGTACAAAGGTTATTGTTCGCAATAATACTGTTGACGTAAAACAGTGGATGAGTCCAGAATATGCCTCCTCTGTTTTCGCATATGCGCTGAAAACAGAATACGCTTCGCACGTTCACTTCTATAATAATGATGTCCGTGGCGTTGGATTTCACGATGACAACACCAAGTATAAGGGACACGGCATTGGTCTGGGATTGTCGTTGTCAAGTGTCACAAATGATGTCTGGGCATGGAACAATACCATTGAGGGCGACAATATCGGCGGCGCGTCTGCTGCGGCTTCGTATAGCACGGATTATGCAACCGCCGTACACTTCATTTACTCCAACGCAGATTGGGACACCAACAACATAAAAATATGGGACAATAACATAAAATCTAACGACCTATTCATCCGTGTTTTCTATGACTATTCTGTGAATAATGGCATCCCGTGGGTTCTTGAGAGTTGCACGTTTGAAAGAACATCTAATGTTATATCTGCGAAGGATGCGAATAGCGATGGTATTCAGGATTATACGGTCTACATTGACACCCCGACGACAAGGAACCCGTTTTCTGGGTGCCAGATAATTGATCCGTTATATGCTGGCCCAACGCCTTACCCTGACCTGTCTGACGCAGACTACCACAACTCACCCGTATCCAGCGATTACGGCATCTACTGGACAACAAGTATTGAGACTGCCGCCAGCGCATCTGTCTGGGGCGTGGACACGAACAGCGACACCCAGGACTCTAGCACGGCAGACGGCTCTGGGGACGCAGATCTCATCTTGCCCGAGTGGATACGGGACTCTAGTAGTGGGTATGATGACAAGAACAACTACACCGTTTTTGCCGCCTCTGGCGGGGACACCGTTTCTTCTGCGGCATTTGTTGATCAGGCGCAGACCATACAGCTTCTGTTAGGCGAATCACCGCCGCTCATCACCGCCCCATCAAACCTAACCGCAACCAAGGTCGAGTAGAAATGCCAGAGCAACAATACATCGTGGCCAACGGCGAGTTCAGGGAGCACAGAAAGGAAATAGTATGTTACTGAATATTATCGGAGCCATCGCACCCTTCGCCTCTTATCTGCAAGAGCACATGGGGGAGCCGATTAACCTGAGCCTTGTTAAAGAGTTCAGTGAAATGATCAGCCGTATTATTCGCATTATTACTGAGGACTAAGGTGGAGACTGTTCGGCAAAAACAATCCCGCTTTGTTAAGATGGTGGCCTTGTTAATAACATACGCACATCTGGCGGGGTACGAACTAACTTTTGGAGATGCTTATCGTGACCCCCGATGCCCATATGGCCACAAACAATCGTTACACAGATCCCGCCTCGCCATTGACCTCAACGTATTTAGGGACGGGGTGTACCTGTCAGGACATGGAGAATATGATGATTTGGGCGAGTACTGGGAAGCTATTGGAGGCAGCTGGGGAGGGAGGTTCGGAGATGACAACCACTTCAGCCTTGCGCATAACGGGATGGCTTGACAGGTACTGGTGCCGCCTAGAAATGGTAGCCGGAATTGCCATACTTCTTAGGTTAATCATCAAGTAGGAGCCATTCAGATGGAATTTACAACCGAGCAGATTATTGCTGGGCTTGTTGGCATTGGTCTTATTGCTAAAGGCATACTGGAGTCCTATGCAAAAAAGAAGGTAAGCGCGGCCTTCAAGGAACAGCCTACTGTTCAACAGGGTATTGAGCGTGGGTGCCTGTATGGCGACAAGGCGCACGATGAACTGAAGGCTTTGGTTACTTCTACCGACAGTAAGATAATTGAAGTCTTAACAATCTTAAGGGAAAGAAAAAATGGAAATGGAAAACTTTGAAGTTAAGGGTGTGCGCCGCATGGTGGTAGCACTGGCCGCAGTGGTCACCTTGGGTCTGGCCCAGGTGTTCGCTCCATCTGGGGTGAATCAGGCTACTGCGGTAGGCATTGGTATTGTCACGTTGGGATACTTCGGATCTAAGTTTGCTGAAGCTGTGTCTCTGGCCTTGAAGGCATGGCTTGAAGGGCGCAAGTAATGATTGATATTGTTTGGGGAGCCGTTGTTGCCGTGGCTATCTTTGTCTTGGCGTACTTCCAGGGCAAGAAGACAGGTACCAGAAGCACCAAGAAGGAAGTAGCCAAAAAGATTCTGGATAACAATCTGAAGGAGGCGAAGAAAGAGTATGAAGAAGAAAGTAATATGTCTCCTGACCAGCTTGTTGATGCTATGCTCAAGTGGGTACGTCAGCGCAGACACGATACCCACCCCGAACAATGAGGAAGGGCCAGTCCAAGAACTGCTGCGGATCAGACAGCAGAACTATGAACTGGCCCAGGGATTGCATGAGGTAAAGCTGGACTTAGCGACCGCAGAAGCGCAGGCCCAGCAATATAAGGAAATGTACGAAGCGGAGAAGCCAACCTTCTTTGAGAAGGTAACCAAGTCCGCACTAATGGATGTCGTCTATTTCATTATTGGTGTCTTCGTTGGGATTAAGGCGGTAAATATCTCCTGATAGTAATATGTCAGCTTTTATTTCGTCATTAATGCGGTATAGTTCTCCGACAACCGGAACGACTGTGCCGCATTTTGCTATACCCTCAGCATCTGCCAAGGCTTCCTTGTCCACCCTCCCAAGGTCCAAGTCCTTAAACATACTGGCCTTTATCATGTGCGCTTTGGACGCTCCTCCGTTGCCAGTAGCCACCTCCTTAACTGTCTTAGGGTTCACTTCAAGCACAGCGAAGTCCTCGATTGCGGCAGCTATGCCCAGTAAGATAGACTGAAACACCCGCCACTGTAAGGAAAAGTTCTTAGGGTTACCATTATAGATAGGCTTCTCTATTACAATGCGTATGTCTGGGTCTTCCCCTATATCAGCCACCTCGGTACTTATCCAAGTGGCGACCAGTGCGCCAAGAGACGCAGCACGATCATAGTCTGGACTATCTATAAATTCTGCCGAGGAATGGAATGTAGCAAATGCCCCCTTCTTGCTCCCATATCCAGGGGGGCGTACAACGCCAGTCCTCGTTACTCCAGGGTCTATGCCAAAAAGAATCATTAGTCCTCCGGCCAGCTAAGGTAGATGTCTTTCGCGTGAAGAACGTCAATGGTTATTGGCTGGCTATCCTCGTCTAAGTCTAGTTCAAACTGAATAGCATTGTACTTGTTAAACGATACAGACATGCCCAGTTCAAGAGCGCCATCATATTCATTGCCGAAGACAACGATGTGTCCAGTTAATGGCATTGCGGTAAACGAATCGTGCCTCACCAGCTCCAGGCTCCCGTACTTGATAGTATCCTTCTTCTCGTCCCGTACGATACCGATGCGATTGCCGTGCAGTACAAGGTCATTATCCCTGATCTGCTTGGCTATGCTTTTCCACTCCATAATCATCCTCCTGTAAAGGTTCGGCCCCCTCAAGCGGCCTTACGATCATCCGGTCTAGGTCACAATGCAATGAGAAGATGCCACGGTTAGTGCTCTCCCGCTGTTTGAGAATGTTAATTCGCATTTCCTTTAGCCGTAGCTCAGCCGGGGTCTGGTTCAAACCAAGGATGATGTCGGCAATCTTGACGATTCCCCAGTCTTCTCCGACATCTTGCTTGGTTAGCACCTGCTTATCGGCAGCAGCACGGTTGGTCTGCCATGCGGTAACAATGTTGATATTTAATTCATTAGCCAGTGCCCGAAGATCCCTGGCAACTGCACTGTAGTTGAACCTGGGGTGTGCCCTATTGAAATACTCTGGAGTTACCAGCTCCATGTAGTCCAAGAACAGGTGGTCAACCTTGGTACCCTGTGCACGTAGAGTAAGTACCAGTGCACGAATATCCTCGACCGTGACACGCCTCTGGTGGCTCCAGTCCTTAACCATGATGTTCAGCCCGAGGGATTTCCTCTTGCGCATAGCCCCGAAAGGATCGGCTATTAGTTCCCGCTTCGTCATCTTGGTCAGATACTGGTCAATGCGTGTGAAGCACTTGCGCTTATTGATCTCCAAAGTAATATACAGTACATCCCTGCCAAGAGTAGCAGAGTTGGCCGCATGGTACAAGAGGAAGGAGGTCTTCCCTACCCCTGATGGGGCGAGGTACATCATAAGTTCCCCGGAACCACCTCCGCCGTCCAGTGAGTCATCGAGATCAGGGTGTATACCTATTGGGATAACGTCCCCACGCATGTCGTCACCTGGGGGTGGAGCCGATGCGTAGTCATCAATAGTAAGGTCGTTGGTGGACTGCATGATGGACGCTTCCTGCGCCATCTTGGCCGGTACAGCCGGGTCGAAGTCCTCGTCATCTATATGGACAGCAAGGTACTCACCCATCTTCATCCATTTGTCCCGGCTTACAGCCCTCCGCACCGTGTGTTGCAGTACATTAAATTCCGGCACCTGCGCCTTGGCTACCTCCCGAACAGCGGACAGCAGTTCCTCGCGCACACTGGAGTTCAGCTTATAGGTGGCCTCTATATCCAGAGAGACATCGTTAATATCCAAGTCACCATCAGCAGTATCATGTAGCCTCTTGATAATAGAGTATAGTTTACGGGCTGATGTCTCTAAGAATACCTCGTCACCTAACAAGTTGGCCAACTGTCCATATGTTTCCTTGCTGAGCACAGCCTTCAGCGCAGATGCCTGAATTATATTCATCGGTCAATCCTTTCCATAATGCTGTCGAGCTGAAAAAATAGCTCCGCTAAGTCTCCTCGTTCCACTTCTACAATATAATCAAACTCTGAATCCATATCGTCCAAGTCTCGCTCACTGGTATCGGCGGACTCGCATGGTTCACCAGTAACAACCAACCTTACCAGCACGAAGCCTTCATTCTTGAGGTAGTCAAACTCATTCTTATACCGGAGGTCATCAATAACAACACAGTCAGAACCTAGGTCTTCCAGTGTCTTAATCTCCCGCTTGGCCTGTTTGAGCCAGTAGTCCTTGTCTTGCTGCCGCATAACCTGACCGTATAGCTGCATCAGTTTTCTTACCGGGGCATCTTTACTTTGGTACACCCTGTGTGGGGCAACACCTATAGATGTCAAGTTGTCCTTCAACCTATCAGCGAAGGAGACTGTGTCGGCCCCGTACACTTCATTGAGATAATCAGCGGCGGTAGTCTTGCCAGACTGCATCCATCCACTGAACGCCAGCTTAATCATTTCTCGTTACCCGCTTTCATGTGAGGGGGGACAATGATACTCTTAGTAAAATCTTTTTTCTCTTTACTCGGTTTATAGTTGGGGTCGCCGCCTTTATACGGCTTCTTTTCTTCACTCATTATCCGCAGCCTCCATTCCACCCACAGTGCGGACAACTGTAGCATCGCCCAGTAACGATAGTAATTCCTCCGCAGTCAGGGCAAGTATTTCCGCTCGACTCAATATGAACGATCTCATCTTCCACTGACCATTCATCCTCTTCACCGTCCTGATCGACAGACAAGAAGTGTCGCTCAAGCCATTGAGATATATAATCAACGATTGAAGTCGCTGATGGGATGGCTGAGTTTTTTGTGAAACCAGCGGGCTCAAACCTGGATCCTTTGAACTTTCTGACGAACTTGGAGAGGGGCACTCCGTACTGTAGCCCAAGGGAAACTGATGTTGCCCAAGCATCCATGAGTCCACCAACGGTACTTCCTTCTTTGGAGATATTGACGAACAACTCTCCAGGTGCTCCGTTGTCGTAGAGTCCTGCTGTGAGGTACCCGCTCGTCCCATTGATGGTGAACTTGTGGGTGATGCTGTGTCTTGTGTCGTCAAGCCTGATCCTGTCAACAGGCGTTTGAGCCACTGTAACACTCTTGCCCCCCTCTACCTGTAGCGGCTGGTGTGCCTTGCACCCATCTCGATACACTGCGATGCACTTGATGCCCAGCTTCCATGCCTTGTAATAGATGTCATAGATATCCTGCACTGTTGCACTGTTTGGCAGATTAACAGTCTTGCTAATAGCCCCGCTGAGGTAGGGTTGGATAGCCGCCATCATTTTAAGGTGGCCCTCAGCCGACACCGGGTTGCTACCAATAGCAGTCTGGAAGGTCATAGGATCATCGTCCCACTTAAGCCCCTCCTCCATGCACTTGGGCACGATGGACAGCGTACCACCACCAACCAGATACTTCGTCTGCCTTTCAGCAAACACAGGCTCAACACCAGTGGACTCACAATCCATCATAAAACTGATCGTGCCAGTAGGGGCCACCAGAGTAAGCTGTGCGTTGCGCAAAGCAGATCCCCAGTTAGACCCCAGTTTATCCGCTAATCGCCGCGACTGATCCTCTGCTGCAACGTGTATCCATTCCATGATCTTGGCCGCAATGTCCCGCCCCATATTGGAGTCGTATGGGACACCTGTACGCATCAGGTATGCACCAAGATTAGTGATACCCAGGCCAAGAGGACGATATTTAATACTATTTTTTCTGATCTCCTCAGTAGGATATGAGGACATATCAACAATAATATCCATAGCAGTAATGAGAGTATTAGTAGCCCGTCTAATCTCGTCATATTGATTCAATCTTCCGACATTGATACTAGCCAAGTTACAAGCAGATTCATCAATGAAAAGAAACTCGCTGCAAGGATTACTGGCAGTGCAGACAAGAGGCTCCCCCCTTTCATCAGGCATCGCAGCATTGATCGTATCATGGAACTGTACTCCTGGGTCGCCGCACTCCCAAGCAGCTTCGGCTATAGCCCACAACAGGGGGTTGTGAGCAGTGTGCTTCTCAAGCATAGTTTCATCGGAGATACGCACACTATTGTTCCCATTCTGGAAGTGCGCCATATCGTAAGCTTCCTCTACTGGAACTCCGATCTCCACCAACCGCTTGACTTTCTTTTCTTCTTCCGCCTTACACCGTATGAACTCCATGATGTCTGGATGCGTATCGTTCAGGAGCACCATCTTAGCCGCACGGCGGGTCTTGCCACCAGATTTGATAACGCCAGCACCAGCATCGTACATCTTCATGAACTCTACTGGGCCGCTGGCCTGCCCTCCGTTGGACAAAGCGGCATCCCTGGCCCTGATAGGAGAAAGGTTTGTTCCAGTACCGGAGCCATACTTGAAGAGCTTTCCCTCTTTCTTAGCCAACTCCAAGATGCTGTCCATGTTGTCTTCAACAGACTGAATGAAACACGCCGAACACTGCGGGTGTTCCTCCACGCCTACATTGAACCACACAGGGCTATTGAAGCTGGCCTCTTGGTTGATTAACATACCGGCTAGGTGCCGCTGAAATACTGCCTGTTCGCCATCATCTTCAAAGTACCCATATCTACGCCCGGCGCCACCAATAGCGTGTACCACTCGATACACCATGTCCCACAAACTAATCTCACCATCGGCAAAATATTTATCAGCGATGATACGACAGGCGTTATCGCTATAGAATGAAGGAAACTCCCCCCATTCGTTTATCACCCATTTGATATCTGGAAAGTCACCTTTTCTTACCATATTTACTCCTAATCACTATACTGGTATTGACTCCCGAACCGATCAAACACAGCGTGTGCGTCACCAGAACCATAGATAATATTACCACTGTATGTACTGGACGCAGAGTACTCAATGTTACCAATCATGACAGCGGACATGCCCAGCCCAGGCACCACAATCTCCAAGTCACCAGCAATCATATGGCTGTCGGCCAATACCGTGGTGCCGCTCAAAGCCCTGTCCTTAATTTTTGCTCGGGTTTCTACATTATTAGTGAAAGTCATGGTACCTGTTGCGTTATCAGAAAAAATATCGAACGGGTTAGCTATTGTGTACGTCATGTTAAACACCACTGTTTCCCCGTCAGCGATATCACTTACAGGAATAAAGTGTATATGCGGGTGGATTGGTGACGAGGAACGGTACCCATGGGGCAACTGTAGTCCGTCAAAGTGGGCGTAGTCCCCTTGCTCAAACTGCAATACCCTGAAATCTGTCTTCCAATCTGCCGTACTTGGTGCGCTGGATGCCGGTAACTTTAGGTTTGCAGATGTTACGACAACATCAGTCCATCCACCCTCTGACAATGGATCGTTGCCGTCCCATACCCACCCCTGAAAGTCGTCAAGAGAGATGTCAGGATCAGCGTGCGCCGACCTAGCATGCTCATATGCGGCCTTCAGCCACTTCAAATACTCTAGTGAAAAGTTACCCATTACTTACCCCAGCATGTCTTTTGATATGGGCACCAGCCACACTCTTTGCTTTTCTCTAAGAAGTCTTGGGGTGGTAGCACTCCGGTGTTCAGTGCATGGCCAATCCTGTTCATCTTTGTATATACTTTGTCTAACAATTCCTTGTCATTCTCAATGATGATGCCTTCCCGATAGTCATTAGTCTCATCGTGAAAGCCAAATTGACAGGAACTGCGGTCCTTGATCAACAGGTACGATCTATCAAAGCCAAGACTATCAGCGCACAACATGGTCTGAACCAAATAGTTGTGGCACTTGTTATATAGGTAGTCTAGAATCTCACCCTTATTGTACGCTAAGTTAACATACTTATACTTGAACCCGTTAAGGGTCTTAATCTCCAGCGGCATCCATTCATCGTTAACCTTGATCTTACCATCGCATCTGCCAGAGATAACGAACGGCTTCCCGTCAATCTCATATTCCTTTTTAAAGGACATGGTTTCCGTAACAGTGCGATCATCATTAAAGATGAGCCAGTCTAGCTCAACACCAGCATCACGCAACAGGAACCGGACATCATCATGGAGCAGGTCGCCATCTCTGCTATACATATGGCTATGGGGGGCATCCGGCTTCGCCGGATACCCGCCCCTCATACGATAGTAGATTTGACGGGAGCACCCGTCCATCTCACTGGGCCGGAACCTGTTACTCGGCTCACCAATTTCCTCAGTGCTTAAAGTACCAAGGAACTGGTACGCTTTGTAAACGGGGTCCATGTTAGCCTCCCAGCACAGAGTTGATCTCGTCCCAATCCAGCGTGTTGCCAAAGGTACGCACGGCCACGGCCATGGCCTCTTCGTCTGCCATCGGAGCGGTGCGCAGGTGATCCCAAGGGTTCAGCCTACGATCCTTCCAATCGGGCCGGATAGTATCAAGGTTGTTGCGCCTACCAATGGGGGTCACCTCATACCGGGTGCCCTTCTTCTCGCCGCTACGCTCCAGCACAAAGTCATGGCCACCCTCTTCGGAGAACAGGAGATCGTCACCATTCTCCCACTGGGCCTTGAGCAGAGCATTAACCTTCTTGGCTGCACCCGGACTCATTTTGATCAGCTTCGGCTCACTGTACTCAAAGAAGGGAACGTCCTTTTCATCCATGCCCACCTTAGTGGCTACCAGAACCTGCGTGTAGTAATAATTAGACACGGTAAGTTCCTTGCCAAGCTCCTGCTCATCAGGATCAGCCGATTTCTGGAGATAGGAGGCGAGCTTGCAGAAGAAGCAGTCGTCACCAGCACAGGCCGGGGCGATGTTCTTTCCTTCCTCATCCTTTAATCCCCAGTGGTTACCAGTCATAGCCCACAGGTTACCATTGGTGTCCTCATTAGGCGGGAGGAAACGCAACCGGAAGGTAGTGTCCTTCTTGGTGTCCACGAACACAGACTTGGTAGCAGTGGCGGCAAGGGTAGCGGCAATGTCGAACTTGAAATCACTCATTCTTTTCTCCTCGTTTGTTGGGGACTCGTCCTCGACTACTTATAGTATACCATGAATCCCCGGTAGTGTCAAGGCATTTTTATTAGTTCGCCCCAATTTTTTCCTACCTCAATGTCAACTCCCAGGGGCACAGTGAGTTCCATTGCTCCATACAGATATGGATTGGCCATTTCTTTCTTAACTAATTCAGCTACCTCCGTTAATTCTCCAGGGTAAACATCAATCATCAGCGAATCATGCACGGTACAGATAAGCTGACTGCGATACCCCCCTTCCTTTAGCTTGTCCTCAATAGCAATCAGTGCGCAGTACATAATACATGCAGCGGTTGATTGTATCAAGGTGTTAAACGCCTGACGTTCAATCCTGAACCCATCCCAACATTCCCAGTTACCCCCGGATGGCCGCTCAAATCTACGGACAAAGCCAAAGGGAGTGGTGACATCAAGGGTACGCTTGACATTAGAGTGAGTAGTCTGGATGAACCGGCGCAGAGTAGGGTACGCACGAAAGTACTGCTCAATCAACCCGCTGGCCCGCTCCTTGGGTACGCCCAGTTCCTGCGCTATCTTACGGGAACCGGCACCGTACAAGGTGGCGAAACCGATAGTCTTTGCAGCCTGTCGCTCCTCCTCTGTAATGTCATCAACTTCTTTGCGCAGCATCAGTGCCGCTGTCGAGGCATGAACATCCTCATTGGCAACCGCCCTCATTAGCCCTGGATCTTTAGACAACATGGCCGCAACCCTGACTTCCATCTGAGCGTAGTCAGCGTTGAGCAGGACACCGCCATCAAAGCGGGAGATGAACTGCCGCTTAATGTTAAGGGCCTCGTTGTCTCCTTCCTTTGGCTTGCGAGGGATCTGCTGAGCGTTGGGGCTGGAGCTGGCCAGCCTGTATGTCTCTGTTCGGCTAAGCAAAAATGACGGATGGATAAAGTTCTGTCCGCCATGCTTAACTAGGTGGTCATCTCTTAGCTTCCTGACAAACGCAGAGTGCAGTTTGTCCCATCGTCTATACTCCAGTATCACCTTGAGTATGGGGTGCTTAGCCGCCTCCCTCTCCAATACCTGCTTACACGTACTTACATCTTCCGGTTCACCGTCCTCCTCACCATCGTAAGCGAGAGCACGTTTCCACTGTGACTCCCGCAGATCAATGCCCTTGACTACCGTAGCCAATGCCTTTGCAAGCTGCGGCGGGGAGCTTGGATTGATAGGACCAAGAACTTCCCGCACCTGATGTCGCAAATTTCCCAGATGATCGTACATTTTACTGGCAAGGCGTATGTTCTCTTTGAGATCAATAGCCATGCCCCGCTCTTGCATAGCGGCTAGTATCGGGTAAAGGTCGGAAGATAGTTCCCAGCTTCGGAGTCCCAATAATTTTCGCTGACCCAAAGCGGTTGCGTAAGAGGCCTCAGCATCTGCTCCAGCGTAGAGATACATCTCGCTATCTTCGATATGTTCCCAGCCGCCACGCTGGCGTACAAGTTCCCGATGTTCTGCGGAGTAATCACCAAGCTTCGGACAGTACCGGAACGTGAGGTTCTTAAGATCCGTGTACGGGTCTGACCCATCGATAACATGTTCCGCCGTAGCTGTGTCCCACATGGATTCCACATCATATCCAAATCTCTTGCACCATCTGTAGTCGAAGGCGATGTTCGATCCAGCCTTGACATATAATGGGTTAGCAAGGATTTCCACTGCCCATCCGGGTAGTTCTGAGTTAGGCCCTGCCTGGACGACATGCGCCCTCCCTTCTTTATTACTGAACATTGCCATACGAATACGTGCGTTGGGTGCCCAAGGATCAAGGCCGGGGTATGTCTCAAGATCAAACCCGATAAAACTACCGGCCTCCATATCTCTGTATTCCTCGGGGCACTTGTGCCACTCGTTCGTATCCGGCTGGAGAATAGTGTAATCCCCCCACGTTGTCTCAGTCAGCCCGTTAAGCACAGCAGTCATGTCTTGGGCCAGCCATTTCTTTACTCCTGGCTGTACTCCGATACGTGACAAGGAATCGAGAACTGATACTTGCCCGATGATCCCCTCACCGCTACAAGTTTTGCGCCTATACTCTGATAGTACCACGCTTCCTCTGTTGAAAGCACAACTAGCGGCGACCCTGCCGAAGCAGAAGGTATAGTCCGGCGAGTGGCTGTTGACTTCTTTGATAGCTCGGTCACGTTGGCTCCTTATATCCTCCAACTTTACATTCTTCTCCCGGCCAGCAAACCTCTTGCCCTGTACCGCTATGACTACCTTAACATCGGCCTTCGCTTTCTCGGCCAAGCTTTTAAGCAGGGTCACGTTGTCTTCTGTCAGCCCACCACCTTTATCCTCTGTCCCAATAAGGAACACCACTCTAGTCATCGTCATAGCTCTCCCCTATCAGCACCATAGCAATTACTAATACTATTACAACCAGAATCCCCGCCTCCCAGGTCATTCGATTGCCTCCTTTATTACTACTACAGTAGGTGGCAGCTTAGGAATAGTATGGATAGTAGCCCAAGTATTATCTCTCCAGTTATAACTACCGGCCACTACTACCATAGTCAAGTTCTCAAATATAAGATATCCAGTGGTGCTGGATTCCAATGGCTGGATATCACCATCGTCATTCCAGTTATCGGAGAAGCAGATGTCCTCCCAGTCTATGCGAACAAGCGGCGCAGTAGTGGGATTCAAATTTCTATAATCATGAACCTCAGCCATTGTCGACCTCCACCATTTCGATGCGTTTGCCAATCCAGCGCACGACAGGCACCGCCATGCTGTTGCCAAGCCCCTTGTACCGTGGGCCGTCAGGGCAGTCCTCTGGTGATTTGTTTCGCCACGGGATGCGGGTGTAGTTGTCGGGGAAGCCGAAGCACCTCTCCCATTCAACCGGCGTTAGCTTCCTGATCGCCTCTCCGTCGA
>Ga0208795_1000777_pt1 | contig 15216 bp, 20 predicted proteins | sample CB_VirMetaG_6_FD_184541 | JGI IMG/M metagenome (GOLD analysis project Ga0208795, IMG submission 184541) | Freshwater to marine saline gradient viral communities from Chesapeake Bay - CB_1508_2 Viral MetaG (SPAdes) (version 4) | ecosystem: Environmental > Aquatic > Marine > Coastal | place: USA... | reverse complement strand
CGGATTGGCTTAATAGTTTCGAGAAGATCATCCTGTCGGTTGACAATGATGACGCTGGTAATGCTCTTGCTGACCGTGTAGCAAAGCTGTTCCCTAACAAGGTCTACCGTGTTGACCATCGACCATACAAAGATGCCAATGAGTTTCTACAGGCAGGTAAGGCCGCTGACTTCAAGAGTGCATGGTGGAACGCCCGTAAGTTTACACCTGAGAATGTGATGAACAGCACACAGGACTTCTTGTCGTTGTACAAGGATACACCTGAGCATCAGTATATACCAACAGGTATCCAAGCGTTAGACGATAAGATCATGGGTCTCATGCAGGGTCACTTCACGGTAATCAAAGCACCCACGGGTATCGGCAAGACGGAGATCATGCGGTTCCTTGAGTACAATATGTTACAGCGTAAGGTTCCTATTGCTGCATGGCACTTGGAGGAAACAAAGCTACGATCACTGTTAGGTCTCGTGTCATACGAATGTAATGACAATCTTACACGCAGGGATTTGATTGATGAGAAGGGCGCAGAGGATCAGGTGATTGATGCTATCGGTAAGCTGACGAAGGACGAGAACTTCTACCAGTTTTACCTTAGTGATGGTCAAGGTGCTGACGATCTGATCGACCAGATACGTTACTTCGCTGTAGCCTGTGGTGTTAAGTTTGTATTCTTTGAGCCTATCCAAGATGTACTTGTGGGTTCATCTGACGAGAGCAAAGAGCAAATGCTGGCTGATCTATCGGTGCGACTATCGAAGTTGTCTGCTGAGTTGAACGTGGGTATTGTAACTATCGCCCACACTAACGATGATGGTCAGATGAAATACTGTCGTATGATCGGACAACGTGCGTCAGTTATCATTGATCTTAAGCGTGACAAAGAAGCTGATGATATACAGGAGCGCAACACAACGTACCTGTCTATTGAGAAGAACCGACCCTGTTCAGAAGAAGGTAACGCAGGGATGATGCGGTTTAACACTGAAACCTTCACACTTACAGAGGTAATGTAAAATATGACAACAGTATTCGACATTGAAACAGATGGTCTATTAGATGAGTTGACCAAGATTCATGTCATGTCTTGGTCTAATGACATGGGTGAAGTTAAGCATACCCATGACTACGATGAGATGCGCTATGTATTACTCAACAGTGAAACTCTGGTAGGCCACAACATCATACGCTTTGACATCCCAGCGATAGAAAAGGTGTTAGGTATTGAGGTAAAGGCTCGTTTGATCGACACTCTAGCGTTATCTTGGTATCTACACCATGACCGTATGAAGCATGGGCTTGAGAGCTACGGAGAGGACTATGGAGTACCCAAACCAGTTATCAAGGACTGGAACACCCTGACACCACAAGAGTACGCTCACAGGTGTGACGAGGACGTTAAGATCAACAATCGTCTATGGCGTGACTTAAGCATGAAGCTGGACAAACTATACAAAGATGCAGAGGCAGATAAGGATCGTCTGATCGACTACCTTACATTCAAGCTAGACTGCGCTAAAGAGCAAGAGACCCTGCGGTGGAAATTAGACGTAGACAAAGCTCAAGCAGCCTACGATGAGATCATGTCACTTAAGGTGGAGAAGGTTGAGCAACTGGCTGATGCTATGCCTAAGCGTACCCTCACTCGTGTAGCATCACGACCAAAGGTTATGCACAAAAAAGACGGTAGCCTATCCTCTCATGGCGAGAAGTGGATAGACCTATGTAAGGAGTACAAGCAACTTGAGACAACCATGCAGTTTGTAGTTAAGACAGGCAAAGAGCGTGGTAATCCCAACAGTAACGACCAAGTAAAAGACTGGCTATACTCACTAGGGTGGAAGCCAAGAACATATAAGTTTCTCAGAGATAAGGCGACAGGCGATGAACGACAAATCGAACAAGTTAGAAAGAATGGAGAGTTATGCTCAAGTGTCAAAGAGCTTGCAGAGGTTGACCCTGCTGTTGACCTTCTTGATGGCCTTACAGTTCTTACTCACCGTGCTGGTATTCTTAAGAGTTTCTTAGAGTGCCACAAGGATGGTTGGCTAGAGGCCAGTGTCGCTGGTCTAACGAATACCTTTCGGTTTAAGCACTACCGACCATTGGTTAACCTACCGGGTGTAGATAAGCCATACGGTGATGTTATCCGTGGGTGTCTAACGTGTCCTGATGGTTATGTGTTAGCTGGTGCTGACATGACATCACTGGAGGACACAACCAAGCGTCACTATATGAAACCACTAGACCCTGACTATGTTGAGGCCATGAGCCGTGAAGGCTTTGACCCACACTTAGACTTGGCTCTACACGCTGGTGTTATCACTCAAGATGACATTGACAAGCACAATTCTGGAGAGCGTTCACTCAAAGCCCTCCGTAAGAATTACAAGGTGGTTAACTATAGTGCTACATACGGTGTAGGAGCGCCTAAGCTGGCCCGTGAGACAGGTATGAGTAAGTCTGAGGCTAAGAAGCTACTGGATGCTTTCTGGTCTCGTAACTGGGCTATTGAACGTGTGGCAAAGAACTTACGGGTTCGTGAGCTATTTGGTGGTATGTGGCTTAAGAACCCAGTGTCAGGCTTCTGGCATAGCTTACGCAGCGACAAGGATCGTTTCAGTACGCTCAACCAGAGTACAGGGGTCTATTGCTTTGATACTTGGGTCAAGGAATGTCGTGGTATGGGACTAGAGACTATCGGTCAGTTCCACGATGAGATTATTGTTTTAACGAAAGAGGGAGATGAAGACAAGGCAGAGAACATTATGCAGATGAGCATAAACAACGTAAACCACGAGATAAATCTAAACGTACCGCTAGGGACAGATGTACAATTTGGGAAGACTTACGCTGACATTCACTAAATGTAAAAATAAATGTCAAAAAGTATGTTACAAATCCTGAAAAATATCCCTATAGTATATTACCAGTGCTGCAAACCAGCAGCTTAAACAGAGGAAGAGTAAGATGGCTAAACACACAATGGACATGGTTCTTGAGTACCCGAAAGTGTTTGAAGAAAACCGAGACATGGGCGGGGATGGAAATAACGCTGCAAAGAAAGCTGCAAGGCATAACGGGCAGTACGTTGTTAACGCATACTTCACCAGCGAAGAGCAGATAGAGGAACTGCTTGAAGCTGGGATGGAACCTAAGCCAATGGGCAACGACCGAGTAAAGGAGGGCAATAGTTTTGGGATTGGTAAGTTCGTTAAGTTAACACGGATGCACGATCACAAGATGACATTCAGTGATAAGAACGGGAAGGAGACTGAGGTAGACTTCGGTGGTGCGCCAAAGGTAGTCAACCTAACTAACGGGGTCGAGAACAAGACTTGGTGGTCGTTAGAAGAAGATGGAGCGTTAGGTAACGGTACACGGGCCAAGGTACAGTTTGAAACCTACTCCAAGGGTGCTGGGCTACGGCTGATTGCTCTTGGTATCACTGACCACGTTGCCTACGAAGGCGGTGGTTCAACCGAAGACGACGAACTATTTATGGTGGGTTAAATATGCGGGTGAGTATAGACTTTTACTACGACAAGGAAGAGGATGGCATCGAAGGTTCTTCAAGCGCATCACGAGATGGTGTCTTCGATCTCTACACAATGTCTCAGTTCCTAGCTGATGCTATGCGAGGTGCAGGTTACAGTTATGTAACTGACGTAGGGTTCGAGAAGGACGATGGTACAGTCACCTTTGGGGAGATGTAAGTGAGCAAAGGCAAAGTTCTAATCGACGGTGACATCATAGCCTATCGTGCAGCCTTTGCCACTCAAGACCTTACTAAAAGAGATGCGGAAGAGAAGGTTGATGATCTCATTGAGTACATCTTAGATCAGACCATTGATCTTCCCTTCCCATCTCCAGAGGATTACGAAACGTACCTAACTGGCAAGACAAACTTTCGACATGACATTGCTAAATCCCACCCGTACAAGGGAAATAGGAGTGCAGCCGAAAAGCCAGAACACTTAGGTGCAGCACGAGAGCATATGGTTAATAACTGGGATGCTATCGTTAGTGTCAACGAAGAGGCTGATGATCTAATATCAAAGGGGGCGGCAGAAACAGGTTACAACTGTGTTGTTGCATCTGTTGATAAAGATATGCTACAGCTTCCTTGTTGGCACTTTAACTTCGTAAAAGGTGAGTGGACTAAGGTTGACGAGTGGTCAGGTATCAAGTTCTTCTATACGCAAATCCTAACGGGTGACGCTGCTGATAACATAAAGGGTCTACATCGTGTAGGGCCAAAGACATCAGAGAAGATGCTGGCACATTGTAAAACAGAAGAAGACCTCTGGGAAACGTGTGTTAAGGCTTACGATGGCGACACAGAGAGGGTGATAGAAAATGCGAGGTTACTATGGCTAAGGCGGTACGAGGATCAGCTATGGGAGCCACCTCAAGGGGCATAAAGCATGGCTATCGGTCTGGGCTAGAGGATCGTATATCGGAGCAACTAAAGAGCCTTAAAGTACCGTTCAAGTATGAGGAGTTCAAGATCAAGTATGAGGTTAACGAGGTTAGAACCTACACACCTGACTTTGAACTCCCCAACGGTATCATCATAGAATCCAAGGGACGGTTTGTTGCAGCAGACAGAAAGAAACATCTGTTAGTCCAGAAGCAACACCCTGATCTTGACATTCGATTTGTCTTCTCTAACTCTAAGGCGAAGATAAGCAAAGGCTCAAAGACTACGTTAGGCATGTGGTGCGATAAGCATGGCTATCTGTACGCAGACAAGTTAATCCCAGAGGAATGGATAAAGGAAACATAATGGCAGGAAAGACAGTAGTAGTCTTCTCGTGCGCTCACGTTGATCCCAGTGTGAGTAACGAGAGGTTCAACTGGTTAGGAGAGTTCTTGTATGACCTCAAGCCTGATTATGTCGTTGACTTGGGTGATGGCGCTGACATGCGGTCATTAAATACATTTGACACTCGTTACCCAGAGGCAATCGTCAGTCAGAGCTATGAGGCAGACATTGAACACTACAACGATGCACAAGAGCGTATTCGATGGAAGTTCAGACACCATCGACGAAAACGACCAGCTTACATAGGGTTTGAGGGGAACCATGAGAACAGGATTAAGAAAGCTATCAAACACGATCCTCGACTTGAAGGCTCGAAGTATGGCATATCTTTTGACCACCTACAGACGAACAGATGGTTCGACGAGTACCACGAGTATGAAAACTCCGCTCCAGCGATTGCTGATTACGATGGGGTCTCATACGCTCACTTCTTTAGTAGTGGCAACTTTGGGTCTGCTATGTCTGGTATGCACCATGCTAATGCACTACTGGCTCACAGGCATCATAGTTCTACTTGTGGTCATAGCCATAAACGTGATCTTAAGTTTAAAGACTCTTCGCATCCTAATGGAGTTATCGGTTTGGTCGCAGGGTGCTACAAGGGAGCAGCAGAGGGCTGGGCAGGTCAAGCTAACAAAGAGTGGTGGTCAGGCATTGTAGTTAAACGGGAGGTAGAGAACGGTATGTACGATCCAGAGTTTGTTTCCCAGTCACGACTAAAGGCTATGTATGGGCAAACGTAGTGACTTCGACAGAGTACCGAGGGACTACTACCCGACACCTCTAGCTGCTGTTGAACCCCTGATCCCGCACTTGCCTTACTCGTTTGACTACTACGAGCCTTGTGCTGGTGATGGGCGTTTGATAGACCACATAGATAGTCTGACAGATGGTCACAGTGAGTGTATCTTTGCTTGTGACATTGAGCCTAGAGACCCAAGGGTTTGCTTACACGATTCCATTAACATGAGTGAGAAAGACTTCTTGGAGTTGTATCTGGCTTTCGGTGGTGCTGACTTGTGTATCACCAACCCACCTTGGGATAGAAAACTACTGCACCCATTCATCGAAGGGTGGATGCAGATGTGTCCAACATGGCTACTCTTTGATGCCGATTGGATGCACACGAAACAATCAGCTATCTTGATGTCGTATTGCGTTAAGGTAGTGAGCGTAGGTAGGGTCAAGTGGATTGAGGACAGTAAGAGCGTAGGTAAAGACAACTGCGCTTGGTATCTGTTCGATATAGCTAGAGACCCCGCTAAACAGACAGAGTTCTATGGGAGAACAGTATGATTACTCAAGAAGACATTGATGCTTTCAGCATTGTGAATGTGACACCGATGGAATATTCCTATTGGGTTGAAGGTAAGATCACGACAAAGGGTGAGACCCGTCTAGTGGAAAATGCGTTAGGTCTCGTGGGTGAAGCTGGAGAGGTAGCTGAGAAGGTAAAGAAATACCTCCGTGACAATACCAAGGTTAATCAGAAAGAGATCATCAAGGAGTTAGGTGACGTTCTGTTCTACACGACAGCCTTGGCTAACTACTTCTACAGTAACCTGCCAGAGGTCATGGAAGTAAATATGGATAAGTTAAACGACAGAGCAAGACGTGGTGTGATTAAGGGGTCAGGGGATAACCGATGAAGAAGAGATGGGTAAACAATATATTCGTAAGGTTCATGCGATACTGTGTGATGTGGTCAGAGCATCGACAGGCAATCAAGATACTGAACCGACTGTCCGATAGGGAACTAAAGGACATTGGCATCAGTCGAGAAGACATTGACCGTATGGTCTGGTTAGAAGAAGATAAAACAATGCGAGGACGTGGCGAATGAGCAATACACTACCAACAGACTACCAGTCTTTCATTCACAAGTCACGTTATGCACGATGGCTAGATAAAGAAGGACGCCGTGAGACATGGGAAGAGACTGTATCCCGTTACATGGAGAACATCGTAAAGCCTGTGGCAGGGGACGACAGTTACATCCGTCAGATTGAGCAAGCTATCCTATCGCTTGACGTTATGCCATCCATGCGCTCTCTTATGACCGCTGGCCCAGCAGCCCTCCGTGACAATACTGCCATGTATAACTGTAGCTACCTTGCGGTTAAGAACATCAAGAGCTTCGACCAAGCTATGTTCATCCTGTTGTGTGGTACAGGTGTAGGGTTCTCAGTTGAGCGACAGTACATCAACAAGCTACCGGAGGTTCCAGATGCCTTGTTCAATAGCGATACTACAGTCGTTGTCAAGGATAGCAAAGAGGGCTGGGCTAAGGCTCTGCGTCAGGTAATTGCACTCCTGTACAGCGGTGAGGTTCCTAAGTGGGATGTATCTAAAGTACGTCCAGCGGGTGCTAGACTAAAGACCTTCGGTGGTCGTGCTAGTGGCCCAGCGCCTCTGATCGACTTGTTTAACTTTGTCGTTCATACCTTCAAGGGTGCTACAGGTCGTAAGCTATCCTCTATCGAATGTCACGACATCATGTGTAAGATCGGTGAGGTGGTGGTTGTAGGCGGCGTTAGACGTTCAGCTATGATCTCATTGAGTAACCTAAGTGATGATCGTATGCGTCACGCTAAGTCAGGTGCATGGTGGGAGAACAACCCACAACGAGCTTTGGCTAACAACTCTGTATCGTACACCGAGAAGCCCGACAGCATCTCATTTATGCGTGAGTGGCAAGCCCTAGTGGAAAGTGGCAGTGGTGAACGTGGTATCTTCAACCGTCAGGCTGCTAAGGTACAAGCTGGTAAGAACGGACGCCGTGATGTAGACCAAGACTTTGGTACGAATCCGTGCAGCGAAATCATCTTGCGTGATTCTCAGTTTTGCAACCTAACGGAGTGCGTCATCCGCGCTACCGATACTATTGAAGACCTAGAACGTAAGGTAAAACTTGCTACCATCTTGGGTACAATTCAAAGTACCTACACACACTTCCCGTACCTCACTAAGGAGTGGAAGGACAACACAGAAGAAGAACGCCTGTTGGGGGTTAGCCTCACAGGTATTATGGACAATCCGTTAACGACATCAAAGAATGGTGGGTTAGCTAAAACATTGGAGTATCTTAAGAATGTCGCTATCAATACTAATGCTGAATGGGCTGAGCGCCTTGGTATCCCTGTTGCTGCTGCTATCACTTGTGTCAAACCTAGTGGCACTGTCTCCCAACTCGTTGATTCTGCTAGTGGGATACACGCTCGTCACAGCCCTTATTACATCCGCACGGTGCGTGGAGACATTAAAGACCCGCTGACTAACTTCCTAAAGGATCGTGGCATACCAAATGAACCTTGTGTTATGAAGCCTGATACCACTGTGGTGTTTAGCTTTCCTATGAAGTCTCCTGACAACGCTGTGACAACATCTGATATGACTGCTATCGAACAGTTGGAGACGTGGTTAGCCTACCAGCGTTCATGGTGTGAGCATAAACCAAGCGTGACTATAAATGTCCGTTCTGGTGAGTGGATTTCTGTAGGGGCTTTTGTTTATGAGCATTTTGATGAGATGTCAGGTGTGTCGTTCCTACCTTATAACGAACACACATACCAACAAGCACCGTATCAAGAGTGTGGTAAGTCTGACTACGAACAGTTGAAGTCTATCATGCCATCTGAGCTTAACTGGGATGAACTTGCAGAGTACGAGCAAGAGGATAATACGGCAGGTAGCCAGACATTAGCTTGCTCTGGAGATAGTTGTGAGATCGTAGACCTAGTGTAACCAAAGCACCTGAGCAAGTGTATAAACTGCTCATTTACTCTGTGGCGTAAAGATCATAAATTTACGTTATGGCGTAAAGATCATACCAACTGAAAGGACTGACATGTACACGATCATAACCCGTGAACAATGTAATTTCTGTGATGCAGCCAAGGCTTTACTCAAGGGCAGTGGCTACCCTTACACAGAGTACAACGTACATTCCCAAAGCTCAAGATGGGTCTTAACCCTGATTAAGAAAGCTAACATGACCACAGTACCTCAGATATTCACCCCTAGTGGAAATTATGTTGGTGGCTACACAGAACTAAAGGAACTACTGGAAAGGGAAAAACGCTAATGGACGACTTCCCTGAGAAGCCCACTAGATCAAGACGAAAGACCAACTACAAGGGGGCCGACAAAAAGTCTACCTCTGGTCTTGTCGCTAAGACTACAAAGCAGAAGGCTCTGATAGAAGCCCTACAGGGGAATAAGCAGGTGTTTATCCTTGGCCCTGCTGGTACTGGTAAGACGTATGTTACAGCAACGTATGCCTCTGATCTGTACACGACAAAGCAGATAGATAAGATCGTTATCACACGCCCTCATGTGGCTGTAGGTAAGGAGCTTGGGTTCTTGAAGGGAGACCTAAATGAGAAGACTATGCCTTGGGCTTTGCCTGTCTTGGATGTTCTGGAGAAGCACCTTGGTAAGGGGACAGTGGAAACAGGGATCAAGAATGGCAACATTGAAATGGCACCTCTTGCACTCATGCGTGGGCGTAGCTTCGATAATGCCTTCATAATTGTCGATGAAACACAGAACATAACCTTGCATGAACTCAAGATGGTTCTAACCCGTGTGGGAGAGGGTACGACAATCGTTCTCAATGGTGACGTTATGCAGAGTGACCTAAAGGAAGCTGACGGGTTGTCAAAGGTGATCCACTTAGCGAAGAAGCATATGTTACCTGTGCCAATTATTGAGTTTGGTGTTGAGGATATTGTACGATCAGGCATCACAGCAATGTGGGTTAAGACGTTCATGGAGGAGGGTATCTAATGACGTTATTCGAGGGGTTGATGCTGTTAAACAGCCTAGTTCTACTGTGGGTGACTTACACTATAGGGAAGATAAAGATTGACGTAGAGACGTTATACCAAGGTCTAGCTGCTGTTATGGGAGACCTAGACTAGAATCAGAAAAGCCGTAGGCGTCCTTGAGTGGATACCTACGGCTTTTTTGTGTCTTGTGTTTAGGTTTACTTACCGAAGAACTTCGATACCGACCTCATTCCTATGCTGGCACTCACGATACCTCCGAGGGAATATTGATACCACTTTGGCATACCCTCAAGTGCAGCGAACCCAGCTTGTACTATCGCATTACCCCAGTCACCACAGAAGGCTAGTATCAGGGGGATAGAGAACAGGAGTGTGATCCACTCGTCTTTCCATGAGTTTTGTGTCGCTTGAATTGCAGCTATGTCCCAGTCAATCTCACCAGTTAACTGCTTCTTCTTAATCTCAGCTTCCGTCAGTTTAAGCTGTGTCTTGCTGTCGATGATACTAGCAGCTAGTCCACCGATGGAACTTATGATTTGACCTATCATTTGCTATACTTCTCCTCATGTACAACCTTAGCGGGTGTAACTGTGGCCTTAGACTCCCGGCCCATCCAGATGCCGAAACATCCCGTAAGAGCCCCCATACAGACCGATACAAGCCCACTCTGGGCTACACTGGGGTCAGGTAACGACATAAACCAATGTACAGCTTGGTACGTCAGTACAGTGACCGCCAGCATCATAAGCCTTGGTAGAACTTTCCAATCATCAAGTATCGTCATCACCACTTCCCTTGTTTCTTACCGAGGAGATAAATCCCCAAGCCGAGGATACCAATTCCTGATACCACCACCAGTATGCCCAGAGTCCACTCCAGAATAGTCTGCTTGATCTCCGCTTTACGATAAAGAGTTGCCTGACGATCCTTACGAACTTGAGCTTCAATCTTAAGAAGCTCGTCCCAAGCCGACTGACCATAGGCAAACTGAATATACTGCTTAATTTCAGCACGAAGAGCCTCCGCTTGTTTCTTCTTAGCGAAGATGTCCATTGCACTTGGGCCTGAGCTTCCCAATAAGATAGCATACCAAGGTTGATCCTCAGCCCTCTTATGTGCAAAGTTAATGTCAGAGATAGCCCCAGCGAACTTAGCTAGATCATTGGAGATACCACCGATGTCCTTACCTAGCTGTATCCCACGTTTAATGGCTGATACGGCTGTCTGAGCGGCAGCAAATGCCGTAAAGGGATCAATCATTTGAACTTAACCTCTATAGGACACACATAGTTATGGCTTACCCTGTAAACCCTGTCGTACCAAAGCCCATTCTTCGGGAGACCACAATCGTAGTAACAGTATTGGAACAACTGGTTTCCCCCGTCAGTCCAAGCATGTCCGAAGGAAACAAAGGCCAGTACGCATAACACTATTGCCCCCTATTAGCCATAGCCTCTACTGCACCACGAATAGCTTTAATATTCTCATCAATCCTAGCCATCGACACAGCCTGAGTATTAACAGCAGATTCAAGCCTTGTGATCCTAGATTGTGTTTCTAAGATGTCGTCACGGTTACTTTCGATGTCCGACATCATCATTGAGACAGTCCATACGATAGCTGCACCCTGAGTAATGAGACCTAAGATTAACCCTATTGATAAATTATTGTTAATCATCTCTCTGCTCATGGGTACGTCTTTCGGTCAAGTTCAAAGTGAGGTGCATCATAGAAGCTCTTCCAGTCACCACCCCATACGATAGGAATGTCGAGTTCTTCTGCTGCTTCTTTCATAGCTTCAGCCATAAGCTCAAAGCGTTCTAGGTCTTCCCAATCGACAGGATAAGGAACCATGTCTACAGCATGACCTGTGATATGTCGTGAGTTCAAGGTAGTTGACTTACCAGCCTTGAGTAACTCTCGTTGACGGTTGATGTGACGGATACCCTCGATGACTGTAAAGTCAACCTCAGTGATCTCGATTGCTCTTTTAACTACAGCGACCATATCAGGGTTAACGCCCGACAAGTTCTGTAGGCTGCGTGTTCCAAGTTTGTACGACATGAGTTATTCCTTACCTGTAAGACACGGAGACTTGACCGCCAGTAAAAGAGGAGGCAAAAAACTTGATCCCGTCTACAGTGCCAGCCCCAGTTAAACGTCCAGCACCGTTCGCCTCTGTAAAGTTTAAAGTTATTGCGTGAGTTTCCATCCATATAGTAGAAGATGCTTTCTTTATACTCATAACTCCATTTGCTATCCTGCCCGGAAAGCTATACATATAAAATCCACTTGTAGAGCCACTTTCACCTCCAGAAGTACCTGACGAAGAATAATACCCAGATGTTACAGCCGTTCCACCTACCTTTAACTGAACAAATGTAGATCCAGTGTACGTTACATCAACAAAGTTGAGATTTATTTCTGTAGCCGAGGTTGGTACTGTAAATTCAAAGCTACTAGTACCAGAAAGAGACGTAAAGCTGCCAAGGGTTAAAGCAGATGAAGGTGCAAGAGCTTCAACAGCAGCCTTAACCTTAGCTGGCGACACAAGGCTTTCAGTAGTTCCTGTACCAGCTTGCCAAGTAGCTGTGGACTGATCTCCGATAAGACCCGTCTGACTTCCGCCAGAAGATACCACCAAGGTGTCATCAAAGATACGAAAAGCATCTGAACCCTGATCTAAGTATCCTATACTGATCCACTGGTCGTCGGCCTCTGTCCTCATCTTCAGTGTGCTAGACCCCGTGTCATACCATAACATATTTGCGTATGTAGTAAGGGGGGCCGCGGGGCCAGATGAAGTACTACCAAGTGCTTTTAATGCAGAGTTAATATCTGCTCTAGCGGAAGAGGCTGTTTGATTAGCAATGTCTAAGTCATGTTGGCTCATAATAGCCCTTTCTATTAGTATTCGACTGTTGCACTAAGTGCAGATACAACTGGAGTAAAGTTCGTGTTTGTACTACTTAAGATGGCCTTAAAGCGGAAGGCTCGGCCAACTACAATAGCACCATTGGCAGGAACGTAGCTACCCCAAGTTGGAGAACTGGCGGGATCATCTGGTGTGGCTGATACATAAACTGCAATAGATACATCACCAAATTCAGCGGTTTCATCCGTCCAAGTGTCAAAGTTACCGGGCCAAGTATCAAAGTTCTGAGGAATGCTATCCCACAGTAACGTGCCATTATCATAACCACGGGTGAATGTGCGTATGCCCGTGATACGAGCGTTACGAGATGATCCTGTGTCTATGTAGTTACTGAAAAGATATTCACCTGTCGGACTAGCGGCAGAGGTATCGTCAATCTCTAAATTACTGGATATTACAGTGGTGTTAGTCTTAGTGCCAGAGAATGTCGGGTCTTCAGTCTGAGTGTCAGTTTGACCCAACTGAGGTAACTCAGAGGGAAGGACTATGGTTGAGGTTACATTCTCACTAAAGTTATCCTCCTTATCGTAGGCTCTAATTAAGAATGTACCAGACCTAGCTGGAACTGTAGCTGAAGTCCCCGGTCTAGCAATCTTCTCAATGATTGTAGTGGAGTTACCCCAAGTGGCACCTGTGGTATTAGAGTTATGCTTGACTTCATAGTGGCTCAAGTCAGCATCAGGGACAGGGGGCCACGATAGAAATAGAGTTCCTCCAGATAGTTCTGTCGTTAAAGAAGACACATCAGAGGGATCACCAATAAAAGCATTGATCTCCACATCTGATATATTAAAAAACTCCCCCTTGATGCCAAAGGTGTTTATAGCCCTAGCTCTAAAGTCATAGTCAGCAACTTGTAAGTCTCTTACCTTAAATTCACCCAGCGGCCCCTGACCAAAAGAGGAATAGGTTGATTCAGTTGACAGCTTGTATTCTACTTCTACATAGTCAATACCCTCTGGGCGACTTGATGTAACTGTAGCTACAGCTATATTAGATACTTTTTGGTTACTAACCTGAGCCACAGCTAACACAGACAGTCCGACAGAGGGAACACTAAAGGGTGACAGAAGGGTTGTGTTATCTCTTTCGTACACAACACCATCATCAACTTCATCATATACAGATTCAGCAGTTTCCCGTAAGGTCATCTGTGTCTGTAGGTCAAGGCCATCAGTAAGGCCAAAGCTCCAAGCGATAACTTCAAACTCTTTGTTATCCCAACCAAAGCGGGAGTTAGTCAAGCGGATGTTATCACCAACTTGTACCTGAAGTGTCTTTAACCCAAAGGAAGCATTAACAATAAGCTGCTGTCGGTTACGCTCCAGCGAAATTCTAGCAATGCGTCTAGCTTCAATAGAGTTATCTGTAAATGGTAGATCAACATCAGCTACGGACTCCTGTCCACCATCAGCGGCAACAAATGCTGCATTAGTTACTTGTGGGTAGTCTGTAGTCTGCCAGTTGCTCTCTTCACCACGGAATGTACCTTTGATAGTATTGAAGTTATTCCTACGGGAGTGACGTGTGGATACACTGACACTAGAGCGTAAGTCATCTTCGTTGAGGTCTAGCACAGGTGCAGTCCAGTAGGCCGGTTTCATGCGCCACTTACCTTGAGCATACCATAAGCTACCGTCCATAGACGTTAGGATACCGTTAATCATGTCGTAAGGAGTAGAGGCTGTAGTGAAAGCACCATTACAAGTGTATCTTGCAGTTTCTACAACCCCTGATTCATTTTGATCTGTTGGAAACCCTGTTGCTATAAACACAGTCCCTACGTTATTGTTAGCCGATCCATACAATGTAAAGTCAGTATTACCTACAGTTTTAATCTTGTACTCACCGCCTACATACATTTTGAAAACAGGGCTACCTACAAGTTGATCGCTTACGTTAGCAGCAGCAATGACCAAAGCATCATCAATGTTAGCAGTTTCTTCAGCTATGCCATAAGAGGACGTTAGGTAATCCCTTAAGCATAAAGCTGGGTTATCTGACCATGCTGTCGTTGATGTACGAGGGTCATAGACTTTCTTACCACTGATGGTAGCTGTGATCTCAGGGATACCATTGGGGAATACATCAGCATCAAAGGCTAACCTTATATACATATAAGCAATACCACGGAGCCTATGTTCAGTAGTCCAGTGGGCAGACTCACTTACAAGGAAGGTGTCAGCAGTTTGATCTGGTGAACCCAAGTGTAACTTGATACGGACTTTACCGTTGTACTTACTTGGGAAGGTTACGTTACCACTATCGTCCAGCGTAGCTAACTCATCGTTAATATAGATTTCATCAAAGGACTGTACCTCATGTCCAGCGACAGCAATGATCCTATGTAGGTATTTATTGTTTGTGCCTGTGGCTTCATCGTATATACGAGCGCCACCAACACGCATTTTACCATAGATAATCTGATGGTCTAGTGCTGTGCCAATAGCTGTAGTTTGATAACCACGGTTGCCCCCAAAGGAAGGCTTAGGGATAAGCGCACGAAGGGCGGCTGCACCAAGGACCACTGTAGCAGCCCCGATAGCCCCTATAACAAATAGGGAGGATACGGCTGGCAACGCGAGGGCATACATGGTTGCACTCCCGATGTATAAAAGTGCAGTAGCTACCACCATATTATAAAACCTTTTCGTATTTAGTTT
>Ga0208795_1000776_pt1 | contig 15254 bp, 26 predicted proteins | sample CB_VirMetaG_6_FD_184541 | JGI IMG/M metagenome (GOLD analysis project Ga0208795, IMG submission 184541) | Freshwater to marine saline gradient viral communities from Chesapeake Bay - CB_1508_2 Viral MetaG (SPAdes) (version 4) | ecosystem: Environmental > Aquatic > Marine > Coastal | place: USA... | reverse complement strand
GCTGCAGCAAAGAGGCAAAGCCGCGAGGGTGGTGAAAATGGCTGATGGTATGGACATTGAGGTCGAAGCAGAGGCCAGCGATCTTGTTGCGGTCCCGCAGGGTAAAGACGCCCTTGCCGTCTTTACAGCGCCGTTTGGCGTCGACACTCACCCAATCGATGCAATCCTGACACCGGTCCGCGCTGCCGTGGAGGGTTTTGAGCCGGATGTGTCGACCGCATCGGGGCGCAAGCGCATCGCATCCATGGCGCGTCGCGTCGCATCCGCAAAGACTGCACTCGAAGCCGTCGGCAAGGAATTGGCTGATGAGCAGAAAGAAATCCCAAAGCGGATCGACGCCACGCGACGTTACATTAAAACGCAACTCGATACATGGCGCGACGAGGTTCGCGCACCCCTGACTGAGTGGGAGGCCTGCGAAAAGGACCGCGTGGCCGCGCACGAAGCCGCGATTGCGTACATCACATCTCTGGGTGCGGGGCTTGCTGAGTGCACGGCTGATGACCTGCGGGCGCGGCTGACGAGGATCGAGACGATTACCGTTGGCCCGGCGGCCGAAGAGTACGAGCCGGAGTACGTGGCGGCAAAACATGCATCTTTGTCAGCAGTACAAAACGCACTGCCGGTCCGCGAAAAATACGAAACCGACCAAGCCGAGCTCGCCAAGTTGCGCGCGGAAGCAGCCGAGCGGGCCGAACGGGACCGAGAAGAGCAAATCAAGCGGGAAGCAGTCGAGGCCGAACGGCAAGCTGCCGCCCAACGCGAAGCCGCGCTTGTAAGGGCCAAAGAGGACGCAGAAGCGCGCGCCGTTGCTGCGGCGGCTGCGGCAAAGGCCGAAATGGAACGCAAGATCCAGCAGGACGAAGACGCCCGCATCACTCGGGAGGAAAACCGCGACCATCGCGCCGCCATCAACCGCGCCGCCATGAACGCTCTGATTGCGGCAGGTCTCGGCGAGGCGTCCGCAAAGGGTGCCATCACAGCGATTGCCAAGGGCGACATCCCGCACGTCACCATACTCTATTGAGGCCGATATGAATTGTGGACGCATCATAGACTGCGAACAGGGTACGCCCGAATGGCATGCCGCACGCTGCGGACGCCTGACCGGGTCCCGGATTGCCGACATTCTCCGACAGACCAAGTCGGGCCCCTCAAAAATGAGGGAAACCTACATGGGAGAGCTTGTCGCTGAGCGGCTGTCCGGTGTGCAGGACGGCAATGGATTTACATCGGCGGCCATGCAGTGGGGGAAAGACACGGAGCCACTCGCACGGCGGACATATGCCTTCCTGCACGATGTCAATGTTCAGCAAATCGGCTTTGTGGTCCATCCCACGATTGAGATGGCTGGCGCGTCGCCGGATTCGTTCGTCGGCAAGCACGGCGGGCTCGAGATCAAATGCCCAAATAGCAAGACGCACATTGACACGCTACTCGGGGCTCCAATCGATCCCGACTACATCAAGCAGATGCACTGGAATATGGCATGCACGGGCCGGACCTGGTGGGACTTCGTGTCGTTTGACCCCCGGATGCCGGCCGAGATGCAGATCGTCACTAGGCGGGTAATGCGAGATGATACCGTCATTGCCACGCTGAATCGCGAGGTCGCCAAGTTTGTCTCTGAGGTTGACGCACTTGTGGCTGAATTGCGCGCAAAATTTCCGTCTGCTGCGGAGGCTGCGTAATGCCTCCAGAGATCACGACGCAAGAGATTTTCGATTTTGCCGACCGCGTGCGGCGTTGTTTCGAAGGCGTCCAGGTGAAAATTATTATTGAGATGGGTGATTCCAGGATCACGTTCGAATCCGGAAACCCGCCCGCCCCAGCCGACAATGTCGAGGAGGATTGACCATGGTGCTCCGCATAATCGACATCGAGACCACCGGTGAGGATCCGGCAGTTGACCGCATCATTGAGATTGCGTCTGTTGACGCTGCGCGGGGCGGAAAACCGACGCGCCCGGTGCAATGCCTCGTAAATCCTGGCATGGCGATCTCACCGTTGGCCTCGGCTGTTCACCACATCGTTGATGCTGACGTGCGTAACGCCCTGCCGATCGACAAAGTGATCTCAAACTTCGCCGGCGCTGACGTCTATGTCGCTCACAACCGCGAGTTCGAGCAGGGGTTCCTGAATCCGCACCTCGGCGATGCCATATGGCTGTGCACCTACCGATGCGCGCTGCGGCTGTGGCCAGATCTGCCGAAACACTCGCTTCAAGCGCTGAGATATCAACTCGGGTATGCACGCCCGTTCGACCTGACGGATGCCGAGCTTGCCCCTCACAGGGCGCTACCGGATTGCTATGTCACTGCGGCCGTTCTGATCGCGCTGCTCAACAAGGCGCAAGAGGACGGTGTCGACTTCAAGACCCTGCTGTCCTGGAGCGCGGAACCACCGTTGATGACGGTTTTCAGCTTCGGCAAACACCGCGGCGAGCGTTTTGATGCGGTCGACAGATCCTACCTACAGTGGATCATCGACAAAAGCGACCTCGATGACGGCGCGAAGTTCTCGGCCAGGTACTGGCTGACCCCACCCGCTGATCGGCTCCCCTGACCGTGTCAGCGCTAGCCGGAGGGGTCCCATAGCCTAATCTCCGCCCCTCCGGCGACCTCCCCATGACAACGATTCGAACCCGTGTCTATTCCGATGTCCACCAGCATCTCACAACGAGCCAAGAAGCCAGCTCCCGATGTACGGGACCGGCCTATCGTTGGTACGCCCGAAGAGATGGCGACGGAGATTCATCACCTCCGCGCCTATGCACGGCAACTCGAGCGCAAATTGACGCGTCATGTCCAGCGCCAGCGCTCGGAAGAGGAACACAACCTGTTCTTCGCCTGTTTGCCTGTCGCGCTGCATAACTGGCCAGAGAGTTATCCTGTTCAATTTTCTGCGCCCGACGAAAGAACGAGGTGTGAGGATCTGCGGGCATGGTTGATGTTCGAGCTCGATCACGTTGAGTGGCATGACATCGATTTACGGCCATTTGCCGACATCCCACAAGAGCGAGCCGAGCAGATCGTCAGTGTGGCCGTCGCCACCGCTAAAGCGTTTTTTGCACGCGACAAGCAGCGATATATCAAGGTCGTGCCGATGATCGAAGCAGTGAGACTGATTGCTCCACGGACAATGGCGAAGGGTGAAATCGGGGCGCGGACGTTCCGCGAGATCGCCCAGCGCGCCTATGACCTCCTCGAATCTATTCTTGGCTTTGACGTTCCCGCAGTCGTGAAAGCGCGAAAACACGAGGCAGCATAATGGAAAGGCGCAAGCGCACGAACCCCAATGCAGAAAAGGACCGCGCGATGCGCGCGTTGTTCCTCGACGATTATCGCACGGGGTACTCCTGGGGCAAGGACGGCAAGCCGTTGCCTGATGACTGGACTGCTGGTCAGCATGCCGGATATCTCGCCGGAAAGGCGGAACAGCGGCGCTTGATGCGTGCGCGCGAACAAAGGAGAAATCGATGAGCCAGTTATCGCATGTGATCGCCAGCCTACTCCATGAGCACCAAGGCGAGAAAGCAGAGGCAAGGCAACTCGCAAAAGACATTCAAGCGCGTGTGCTGGTCGATATGCTGCCGACAGTGGTCCAGGCGTGTCCCTTCAAAGTTGGCGATGTCGTGCAGCAGCGGGCCAACGGCTGTGCTGTGTACGCCATGGGCGCCGGGCAATTGGGCATCGTCAGCCACGTCTTCGATCAACAGTTGCTTGCTGCGGGCGAAAAAGGAATGAACCTTCGCGACGACATGATGATACTGCTCCAGGCCGATGGGGAACTTTGGGTGGAAATGTGTGTGTCTTCGTGGCGGTTTGAAAAATACGCCGGGGAAATAGCCACGTGACGCGCAAGGACCCAAACCTGACCGACAAACTCTGCTGCATGATACTGCTGCACTACGGCATTCCGCACGATGTCGCCAAGGACATGCGGCGGTCGGACATTTTGAGGCTGGTGGAGTGGGACCACTACCCGGTGGCTTTTGCGACAGCTCGAGACCTTGGCTGGACGCCAGATGACTACAATCATCCATCCAATTTGCAGCCGATTCTACCCGATGACCACACCATCAAATCAGCGCGACGCGACAAACCAGCTATATCCAAGGATGTCCGCGTCTCAGACGCGCACGAGGAACACCGCCGGCGCATGCTAGCCAAATCTGGCAGTGAGGAGGAGGTGGAGCGGTACGCCACTGCTCCGCCTCCTCCATCACGTCGTCAATGGCCAACACGCCCGCTGTCACGGCCGAAGAGCTCAAAAATACCAAGCCGACCCTTTCAAAAAAGAGAGACAACAAAATGAGCGGCAAAACGCAACTAACGCTGACATTTGCAGCTTTTATTGTTTACGTGGCTGCGCTGCATTTGACAAATGCTCTGACGTGTGAAGGGTCGCAGGCTATTCGCGTTGGATGGATGCTTGTCTCTGGGTGCCCAGGTTAAGGAGGCGGCTGTGGGGTTGGTAGTAGCGCCGCAATTAATCACTTGGATTCACGGTGACGTCTCTATTTCAGTCGGGCGCAGGTATGCTCGAAACGGCCTAACGTACCGGTGCGTGGCGCTGGCCCAAATGGAAAGAACGGGCGAGTCTGTGGTGGTGTTTATCGACGAGGATCATGGTCGCGTTTGGGTGTTGAGCGCCGCAGAATTTGCGGATGGAAGATTCAAGGAAATCGCCGATGAAAACGAAGTCGAAGAAACACACGCGCATTCCATGGAATAAGGGGCGCGAGGGCCTTCGTGTGCGAGCACTGACACTACTGGAGGTGAGGAAGATAGAGGCAGCGCTACACAAGTCTGCGGCATTTCGAGACGTGGCGCTATTCCGGCTGGGGTTTGATTCTGGGCTGAGGGGATCCGACCTTGTGTCTGTTCGTGTTGCGGACGTGTGGCGCATGGGGCGAGTCATCGACACGCCTCAGATTGCAGGCAAGACCGTGTACCTGAGCCGCAAGACCAAAACATGGCTCCAAGTCTACATTGCAGACTCCGACATCAATGACGGCTGGCTTTTTGTTGGGCGGCGGCAGGATGAGCATTTAACACCGCGGCAATTCTCCCGCCTCATGAAGGAGTGGGTCGCGGCAGTCGGCATCACCGAAGATCTTGCCACAGAAAGCCTGCGGCGCAGCCGCGCGCAATGCCTTGTCGACAAGACGGGCAGCCTGGACGCTGCTCGGCAACTGCTCGGCATGAAGCGATTGACCGATGTTGTGCAATATCTCGACATCGAGCCATGCACCAACATGCCAAAGGCTGTGGCACAGGTGGAGATCGACTGATGGCGCGCACCTGTGGATCATGTCAGGCATGCTGCACCGTACTTCCGGTCCGAGAGTTGGGAAAGGGTGCCGGTCGAAGGTGCGAACACCAGAAGTTCGGGAAAGGGTGCCGCATTTACGCGCGCCGACCTTTAAGCTGCCAGCTATGGTCCTGCCGCTGGTTGGTCGATGAGAGCACGCCTGATCTTCGCCGACCAGACCACGCCGGCTATGTGATCGACATGATGCCGGATTTCATCACGATCGAGACGGCCGACGGCGCGCAGCAGCGGCCGGTCATTCAAATCTGGTGCAACCCTCGAACGCCGGATGCACACAGAGACCCCGCCCTAAGGGCCTGGCTTGAGGACCAAGGGGCAACCGCCCTTGTGCGCTTTAACTCTAGGCGCGCGATCATCCTGTTTCCTCCCGGTTCGACCGACGAACCAGGCTGGGTGGAATACGATCATTGCAAATGTGGTCCGCAGCATAGTGCGGCGGAGGTTTTGGGAGTGACCATGCATGCGCAAGAGCCTAATTAGAATCATCCCTGCCCCAGATGGGGAGCCCGCCACCATCATCCACGGCAAGCGCCAGTACCAGCAGCATCTCTCTCAAGAAACGCGCGCGATCATGCAGGGGATGAGCACGGCCTGGTTTTGGGCGGAGCTCGTCGATGGTGTCTGGTGGATCGAGGATAAGGCGTCGCGCAACGACCTCGACGATCTACGCCGCAGCATTATGCGTGGCGCGAAGACGATCGCGTCCAGTCGATTTTCGGCGGGTGGAGGCGAACGCCGCAAGGCGGCACCGAGGCCCGTCACTCTCCGAACATTTTCCTGGGACGAATCTCAGTAAGCGATTGATTTGCACGTGCTGCTGTAGTACAAAACGTACTGCCGCACAAATGGGAGATTTATCATGGCGTATCTGTATCAGACAATCCGAGCTGCAGAGCAGGCAATGGTCCGGCGGTTTGCAAAGGCGACGGGCGGCGAGGTGACGCTACCTCAATTGGTCCTTCTGGACGCACTCGGCGATGAGCGCCGAACATCGAGCGTGATCGTATGGGCAACGGGTATTGACCGATCTACCGCCAGTGTCGTCCTGAGATCTATGGCCAAGCGCGGATGGATCCGCACACAGCGGGACAAGGAAGACCGCCGCGCCGTCGTTCATGAATTGACAACCAAGGGACGAAAGGTGCTCGGCCTTGGCCGCGCCGCGCTGCGTGTGATCGAGGATGATTTGCGCCGCCAGAGCGGCAGTCAGGCAGTCGAACGCGCTTTGCGAGCGTTTTCTGCGGAATCAAAGGAGGGAGACGCGCCGGTCCGCAAGGTGCGGCTTGCATCCCCGCGCGCCACAGCACCGGCGGAGTAAGCCAATGATTGACATAATGAGCTTTTGCGCTACGCCGGGATCGTTCAAGAAAACAAAAATCGAAACACCATGGTCTCGCGGGGACTACACCTACGCTACAAACGGGCATATTGGAATAAGAGTACCCAGGAGACCTGATGTAACGGACGAGCATGGTCCAGACCTTCAAAAAATTATTGACGGCGCCCCGTTATCAACAAACCTGCGCCCAATGCCGGAGTTCGATCTTAATTCCATCGCGACGAGACTTTGCTTTCAGTGCAAAGGATCTGGCAAAACAACATGGTGCCGATCATGCGATGGAGAAGGTGAAATTGAATGCTGCGAGTGTGGACAAGGCCGACCTTGTGAGAATTGCAACGGGGAAGGGACGCGACCCGCAAAAAAAGACGATGACAAATGGGATGTGTGTTACCAATGCAGTGGAATAGGCAGAGTTCCAGCAACAGATAGATGGCCACCCGCAATGATAGCCGACAAGCTATGCATTAATATTTTGTACGCCAGACTGATCGCGACGTTGCCATCGGCACGCATTGATCTTGGGTGCCCAGCAGACGGCTCCGCCATTAGGTTTGTGTTTGATGGTGGTGATGGAGTCGTCATGCCTATGCGGTGGGACGATGGATGCCCATTCATGAGCCCGGTTACCGCCGATGCCGCTTGATGACACTCCGTGCCCGTTTTGCGGCAAGCGCACAGATATGGTGGCGGGGATCAACGTGATCCCCGCCTGGAGGCACCTCGCGTTCTTGGTCTGCTGGAAATGTAACCGCATCCGGGTTGCTCACGGCGGACGAGATTGGCTGACATTGCAGGAGGCAAGGCGGAAAGCCAATGCGACTGGCAAGCACATTGAAGGTGATCGGGCTGCTGGCCGTGCTGCAAAGCGTGGTCGCCGCGATAGCGTGGCTCACGAGTTGATGGCGAGAGGACGCGGGCTATGACATCGATTGAGTGGACGCACCGCCCTGGCACCAAAGGTGAAAGTTGGAATCCTGTCGTCGGATGCTCGATCGTCTCGCCGGGCTGTACCAACTGCTACGCGATGCGGATGGCGGCGCGGCTGGAGTCGATGGCCGTTGCCGAAAATGCGCGGCGCACCGATCCGCACTATGGCGGCAAGACTTTCGACGCGCCGACCGGTCATTACCTTGGCACCACGCAGTCCTCGAAGGCCGGTCCAGTGTGGACCGGCAAAGTCGCGCTTGCCCCAGATCGCGTGCTTACAGCACCGCTCAAAGCGCGCGCACCACGCACCTATTTCGTCAACTCGATGGGTGATCTGTTCCATGAGGACGTGCCGGACGAGTGGATCGACCGCGTGTTCGCGGTGATGGCGCTTGCCTCGCATCATACGTTCCTGGTGTTGACAAAGCGAGCGGCGCGGATGCGGTCGTATATCGACGGCGTTCCAGAGCGAGCCGCAAGGTGTAAAGCTCCTGTGGTTGTCCACTGGTCGGACAAGGAGCGTGTGCTTGGCTCCCTGCGGTCCGACTATGTTGGGGCTCGTCCATGGCCACTTCGGAACGTGTGGCTCGGCGTCTCCGCTGAGCGCCAAGCAGAAGCCGAAGAACGGATACCGGATTTGCTCGAGACATCCGCTGTGGTGCGGTTCGTGTCGGCGGAGCCGCTATTAGGGCCAATCGATTTTGTATCGCCGATCCATTACGATTTACTCGGGATGTCCTACCAGGGCTACATTGGCGACCCGCTTAGTGCCGATCATTACAATTACGGAGCCCCGAAAATTAACTGGATCATTGTTGGTGGGGAGTCTGGTCCGGGAGCCCGCCCAATGCACCCAGATTGGGCGCGGTCGATCCGCGATCAATGTATGGCGAGGGGCGTGTCTTTTTTCTTTAAGCAATGGGGCCAGTGGCTGCCGTCGAACGACGACGTCAATTTTGAGGACGGAAAAGCGTGGGCAAAGCGGCATTTTCCAGGCCGCCAGTTTGAACAGCACAGCAGCGGCCACACCTTTGTGAGCGTGGGTAAGTTCCGCGCAGGTCGGCTGCTGGACGGCGAAGAGTTTGCCGAGTGGCCGGAGGTCAGAATATGACTCACCACCGCATGCTGACCGCCAAAGAGCTGGCCGCCATCTCCGGACGACGCGCGCGCTTCTGGACGCGGCTGGCGCCGACCTTGCCATGGGCAACACGCAACGGCGATAATGGATGGTGGCTGTTTTCTGAGAGAGGCTACCTCCAATGGCAAGAAAACCCGCAACGCCAGCAATCCCGAACGTCTTCTGGTCGAAGGGGCGCGCCTACGCGCGCAAGCGGATCAAAGGCCAAGTTATCACAGCCTCCCTTGACACAGACTCTCCTGCGATTGCGCGCCGCCGCGTCCGACAATGGCTAGCTGACCTAAACGGCGCTCAGTGGGGCGACGGGCCACTCAAGACATTTGACGATTGCGTATTGCTATTTACAGAGCGCCACCTGCCGCGCAAGCGCCCCAAGACCCAGCGCATCTATCTCGACAGCCTTCTGATCATGACGCCCTACTTTTCGGGCAAGACCATGGATCGGATTACCGGCGCGGATCTGGCGACCTATGAAGCTGAGCGCCTCAAAACCGTGTCACCATCGACCGTCCTGCGCGATCTTGCCTGCCTGTCGGTCGTGTTCGAGGTCGCAAAGACGGCTGACTACTGCCTGACCAATCCGGTGCAGGCCTATATCAAGGCCGCTCGGCGCCGCGGCCTTGTCGAGAACGACGCGCGGGAGCGCTATCTCAGCGAAGATGAGGAGGCTGAACTGCTGCGAGCCATTCGCAGCGACGCGATCGAAGTGCGCCCCATGCAGCGACTCCGACGCGGCAAGATCGAGCGCTACACCCAGCGCATCGAGCACCTCACGCCCTGGGTGAGGGACATGACAGCCGCATTCGTGGCGCTGTCGATCGACACCGGGCTCCGTGAGCAGGAACTCCTGACACTCGCCTGGACAAATGTGTACCTGGACCAGGATCGAATCTACGTCCCCAAGGACCGCGCCAAAAGCAAGAGGGGACGGTGGGTGCCTCTACTTCCTCGGGCCAAGCAGACCCTGGAGACGCTCCAGCGCATGGGTCGCAACAGTGTGTTCGTGATCCACCAGGAGCACGGCAAGCCTTTCACCGGAATGTGGCACCGGCTCCAGAAGGTCATCGCCAGGACCACTCTCCATGACATCCGCGTTCACGATCTGCGACGGACATGCGGCTGCCGGCTGATCCAGCGACATCGGCTTCAGATGGCCGAGGTGAGCCAGTGGCTGGGGCACTCGAGCGTGGTCGTGACCGAGCGCTCCTACGCCTTCCTTCGCATTGACGACCTGCAGCGGGCGCTTGGGGCCAGCGTCCAACGACTCGCATCCGACCGCGCTTCGGATTAACGAATGTCAAGCCGCCAAAATGTCGCGATTTTCACGGGGGCAGGTTTGCACATTGTCTGCAGTTGGTTTGCAGCAGTCTTGACCTGTTCTGGCCTAGTTCCAGTCTGCTCTAGCGCCCCAAATTAAAGCGAAACCCCTTGAAACACTGAGTAAATTATGGTGAGCGGGGAGGGGATCGAACCCTCGACCATCTGATTAAAAGTTGTCTGTTGTCACGCTGGTTATTTAGGAGAAATTTGCATATTATCAGTGTCTTATGTGGTGTATTTGGTGTCTATTGGTGACCCGGTTTGCGCATTGGCTGCGCATTGATGTCAGGTTGTCTAACCCCGTCTAGCGTCCTGCATTCACCCGGCAGAGGACCACCTGGAGGACCATAGCAACAGTGCTCCTTGGGTATTTTGGGTATTGTGTCAGCGCACGTTGTAGATCGCTGCGAGCATGCGGGCGTCGATCTCGCGACCCAGCGCCAGCGCGCGACGGTCGATCAGGTAGGCCCTATCCTGATATTCGATCCGTATCCGCTGCGGGATGCCGCGCGCATGACGCCGCTTAGCCCGCGATGGCGACCGACACCCGGACCAATCGATAACCTCCTCCGGCGGGATGTCGTGGGGCACGATGTCAATTCCGGCGTAGGTCTGCGTGCAGCCTGTAAATAGCGGGTTGCTCTGCCTGGTTCCGATAATTGCAGGCGCCTCTTTCGCAAGCGCTTCGCGAAATCCTGCCGACATCAGCAATGATTGGCGCGGCTGGTAGTCCTCCAGCGCCTTCGCTATCTCCTTGAGCATGTCTGCCGTAAATGCAGTGGGCGTTGCCATCTGTAGTCCCCCCCCCTAGTGAGCACGGGCGGATTGCACCGCGCGGCACGCGCCCTCCGCCTTCGCCAGGGACGAAAAAGACCCGATGTCATGCCGTTTTCTGTCCCCAATCATTTTCCATGATGCGCGGTATCCGGCCCCCGGGTGCTTGTGGTCAAAGCTGATCGCGTAGGACCGCTCGCCGTCCTCGCACCCCCAACTTTCTGCATCTGGAACAATAACAGGCATTGGTATGAATCGCATCGGTTCCTCCTTATTCGTTGTCGTCTTGCAAGACGGACCGGACCAACGGTGGCCAATTGCCCGCAAGCACGTCGGCGTCACTCGTGGCCATGATCTGCCGAAACACCTCATCGCTCACCGCCGCGTCCCGCTCGTCGTCACGATCAAACACGCCGGCGGCCACGTCGTCCCAATACATCCGACACGTCATGCAGTGAGCGCCGCCGACCTCGGCCGGCGCGTCGCACGTCCGGCATTGCCACGATTCATCAATGACCTGCTGTTCCGCGTCAGCCACTTCTCTCGCGCGCCCCACGGCGTTGCCTCCTCTATCGATCCCGTCGAATGCAAAGATCGTTCGTCTCCGCGTCCGGCCATCGCGTATGCGGATAACTCGGCGGCAGGACGTGCTCTAGCGATGCGCCTGCCTCCATGAGAAACGCACGATGAATGCGCAGTGTGTCGCCCGGCCGCAGCCTGTCCATGAGCAGCACCAATTCATGTATCAAGTCTCCGCCTTGAAGGTCGCGCCTGTACGGCGCTGGCGTATTGTTAACGGTTGCTACGTCGGGCATCTCCACCTCTCCTTTGTCAGCTCCACGCCGGCTTGCGGCGCATCAGCCGTACCAGAGCCGGCGTCGGTGGTGGCGGGTTTTCCAGCGCGGCCATCAAGCGGCGGACATCCGCCGCAGTCAATTGCAACTGCATAAGGAAATTCTCTGGCTCGTTGGCCGGATCGTCAGGCATGTGCATCGTCCTCTACTTGGATAGAGAACCGTCTACGCCGCAAGCGCAGCCGGAAACTCCTTGTATTCGACACCATCCAGCAGGCAACCGTTATCGGCGGGTCGCGTACCTCCCCACTGCTTGTGATGAAACGCGACTCCAGAGACCGCGCATTGATCGCGTAACGAGCGCACCCACGCCGGGTCTGCCGGCCTTGCCTTTGGGCCGCTTTCGCCGCCGGTGATGATCCAATCCGGCCGTTCGCTGCCGATAGAAATCGGCCCGAGCAACGGTTCCATGGAGACGCCACGCCATGCGGCGGGCGTCCGCGCCAGCTTGGGCCAATCCCGGTTCCATTCGTCCTGTGTGACGATGGTGGATATCAGACCGACGTGCGGCATAGGCCAATCGCTCGGCACCATCTTCGAAACATTGCCAATCCGTTTCGTGCCCAGCATCCAGCGCAGGTTCTGTGTCTCGCGAATGAGTTGCCACAGATCATCGCGCCAGACCTCCGGCACCTCGTTGTCAAACACGTCCGCGAGCGATGCGCAGAATACGCGGGGCCTATATCCCGTCGCTTCCGCCTTCCTGTTCCATCGCTTCGGATCGCCCCACGTCTTGGTGCGCCGCCTCTGGACGCCAGCGCCCCAACCGTCCACCCACTTGCGCCGCTCATTATCCCTTGCTGCGTAGCAGTCGTCGCAGGCGGGCGACACCTTCGTGCATCCGATCCACGGATTGAACGTTGCGTCAGCCCACGATATTGCAGTTTGCTCAGCCACGGCTGGCCCTCCCCTCATGTTTCCTTGCGAGGCCGACCGCCGGCCCGCTTGTCGTGTGGCCGTCTGCGGCCGAGAATGTTGTACAGTGTACGCTGTCCAAGTCTCTGCAATTCCGAGTCAAGCAGCGGCAGTACGTCATCAATCCGGCCGGCAGCCGTCCAGATAGCCCGCTGCACCTTGAGGCGATCTGCCATTGCTTTCGATCTCCAAAGCGTAACTACGCCATCCTCCTTGGGACCGCTCGCGCGTTTGACCGGCTGCTTGCGGTCAATCATAGCCGCGCCAGCCACGACGCGCTTGACGTGCGCACCCCATGCGGCGGGGTTGTCTGTGGATACGTCGGCGCTGGCGTCGATGATGCGGACCCCGCGCGCGCACAGATCGGCTATCGTGGCTGCGAGATCGGCGCCGGGGCGGTAGCGCTCGGGGCGGGCCTTGGCCGGCAGCACTAGGCATTTGAGCGAGGGTAGCCATAGCGTGTCGCCAGGACGCGCGTCTTTTGCAAAGCGCTCTCGCTCGCGGGCAATGTCGCGGCCCATCTCGCCGTACAGCACGTCGCATCCCGCCGCCTCGGCCATGCGCTGTTGCACAGCAAGAGACAGACCGGGAATGCGTCGAAGATAGCCGGATGTGCGTTTTGTCGATTTCATGTCTGCAAACATACACGAGACGGTTGCAATGTCAATCTCGACGTGCTAGATATACGAAATCAGATCAACAGCCGGCATCGTCCGGCGCCAGCGACAGAGGCCACTTGAGCGATGCTTGTGCATATGCCGCTTCGACGAGACGAATGCCGCGTCTGCATAGGCCTGGGAGAGCTTGGCGACGAAACTCGCTGCCCCGTATGCGGCGGCAGCGGCAAGAGACAGCCCGCGAGAGCGGCGACCGTGGTAAATCCAGCCCGTGACGGACGGGAAGTGCCGAGACCGCGGCGGGGCGGTAGGCGGCCCGCTGAAGGATAAGCGAGAAAGGCCCGTAATGCGCCGCACAACTCAGACCAGAACTGTTGAGCGGCGGCAGCGCGTCATCAACTACGTCACGGTGAAGCGTGAGGTTGTGCAATGCGAGCCGATCTATGTTTCGTTCGGTGAGGTCGTGAAGGCGCGCCGATTGGAGCGCGGATGGACGCAGGCTGATCTCGCAGAACGGGTCGGATTGTCTCGAACGTCAGTGACGAATATTGAGATAGGGAGGCAGCGCGTTTTGCTGTCTGATCTGTTCGACTTTGCGAAGGCGTTCGACGTGTCGCCGCGTTCGCTGTTCAACGCACTGAAGCAGTAGACCGAGAAAGGCCGCGTTATTAGCTTGTGGAGGGTGACTGGATACGCACCACATCAAACCTGATGTGCAAACGGGGCACAGTACCTTTGGGGCTGCCGGAGCTGCAGGGTATCAAAGGCGATCAGTGACAGCCGGAGAGACGGCACCTTACAAAATCTCACTTTTCCCCCAATTGAAATTGCCCGCGGGGTCCGGCAACCGACCGATGGCCGACGACGCGGGGACTTAGGGTGCCATCGGGAGGTAGTCGGTTGCAGCCTCAAAGCCGACTGGACGGGGGAGAATGCCCGAGACAACCGGGAGAGGGACCGGGAAGCTGGACGGCGAGCTTGCGACACCATCTCGCGCGTGCTGGCGGGTAAGCCGCCAACGGATCAAATTATCTGAAAGGCCAGGATCATGAAAACACTCGCACAGCTAATAATGGACGAGATCGAGCGCTGCGCCCTCGCGCGCGAACCAATCACACTCAGCGCGATAGAGGACGCAGTGGGCCGGCACAAAATAGGCGGCGACACACGTAAAAATGTTACTGTCGAGCTAGGAAATGGCTACAACCCGCATGAGCTTCGACTGGTAAAGCATACCGACAGAACGGACCTCTTTTGCGGGAGCAAGCTGCTTGCGACGTATACGGGTGAACATATCCGCCGTCTGGTAGCGCAGCAATAAGCAGTCAGCATCAGCTTTCTGGTGGGAGTGGTTTACTTTTTCCCCGCAGAAACCGCAGTCGCAACGACTTGCTCGCGCTTACGGACCGCGTCCTGTAGGCCGTGCAGCCTATTCCGGGCTGTCAATTCAGCTTGGCTCAGACAATAGTGGGCCTGCCCAACCCGCTGCGGTGCAATCTCTGCTTCGTCTGGAATGTCGCATGATGGTGCAGGTAGGCGCCGCATTAGCGCATGCGGCACCGGTTTAACCGCAACGGCTTCCGTCACCACCGTCTCGCTACATCCCACCAAGGCGGAGGCAATGGCGAGGGATAGGGACACACCCATCAGACGGAGCGATGGTCGACCTGAGAGCGGCCTCGGCCGCGCGTAGCTTGTCATCCTGTTCCCTTAATTTTGCAAGGATGGCGGTGTCTGTTGCTGTGATATCTGTTTCGCCGGCAGCTAAAACAGCGCGGATCTCCGCGGAGCTGGCGGCGATCTTCTCGCGCCAGACATCGTTCGTCGCGCGCTCTACCGCCCGGCCGTACACCCAAAACAGCAGGATCAAAACGACACCAGCGAGGATATAGGTGGTCAGCCGTCGCGGAGCATCAACGCGGATCGACATGGCGCGATCGACAACCGGGCTTGCTCGCAGTCTGTCGCGATAGTCCAACAGGCGATGTGTCAATGGGTATTGCATCCCGTCCCCCCCCCTCAGTGACTGA
>Ga0208795_1000773_pt1 | contig 15289 bp, 8 predicted proteins | sample CB_VirMetaG_6_FD_184541 | JGI IMG/M metagenome (GOLD analysis project Ga0208795, IMG submission 184541) | Freshwater to marine saline gradient viral communities from Chesapeake Bay - CB_1508_2 Viral MetaG (SPAdes) (version 4) | ecosystem: Environmental > Aquatic > Marine > Coastal | place: USA... | reverse complement strand
AATTGTCTAGTTCCTAAAGCTCTTACATTACTTGATGTAGTTGGAGCTGATGCACTAGGTCCATAAAATATTAAGTAATAAAAAGAAACTGAAGTATTTCCACCTGTAGAGAAACTTGAAAGATATGTTTGATATGAGTCAATTACTTTTACTCTGTAATAAATAACATCTGCATTATATAATAATACATCATTATGATTTGTTATAGGTATAGATTGTGAAGATCCACTTAAAGAAACTGCTAATCCTATATCTACCCATGTACTATTATTTAATGAATATTGTAATGTATAACTAGTCATTAAAACATTAACACTATTTCTAGTTACACTTCCACTTAAATTAGTACTTATATTTCCTTTCTCTCTTGTAGCATTTGTTTCTGGAGATGTAATTGTAACAGCTAATGCTGATAATGATACACTAGGAGCGACATATGCAGCAGGAGTTATATTAAATGTAGCTGTTGCAGTTCCACTTGCTGAATCTGTAACTATATACTGATAATTAAATGGAGCTGTATTAAAAGCCGTATCAGTTAATGTATGTGTAAATGAATTAGGTGTAGTTGTTGAACTTGATAATGTAGTCCATGATCCTGTATTATTTCTTCTCCATTGTAAGACAGCTGTAGATACCGTAGCTCCTAAACTATTGATAACGTAACTAAAGTTTAATACATTACTAATTGCTGTCTGATTAAATGATATAGTTGTTGAAGATGTTAAGGTTACTGTAGGATTAAGAGCCTCTATTGCTATATCTAAAAAAACTTCTTGAGCAGTCTTGCCAATAGCAGGTACAGTTTGTCCTGTTAAATACTTACCTAAAGTTTTCCCATTAGATAATGAAACTGGTATATCAACTGTAAATGTTTGATCTGGTATTGCAGGGAATGGTTGAGGGTCACCCAATCCATCTAAATATTCTGTAGATAATCCTGTAGGGTTATTAAACTTAGCACCTAATGCAGTACTTAAATTAAAGTTATCATATGGATTACCTAGTATCTCACTAAAATATACTACTAATCCACTTATAGGGTTATTAGATATTGGTGTAAGTAATGATTCATCTATTGTTACAGGTGTATTGTATATAGGAGTAATGCAATCTAATTTCTCATATATGGAGAGCGTAGTTGCGTTATCTATCCCTAAACCCTTTTGCATTTGATACTCAAGAGCTTCTATTAACGTATATGCGTATTCTGTTTTATCTGATGCACAATCGCTTACACTAATACCAAATACATAAGTGTCAACATACTTATCCATTAGATTAGCAAAATATAATTTAGATTGCTGTAATTTTGCTGGTATATCTATAGCCATGTTTCGTTTATTGGTTGTAATAGCGTATTATCTAATGTAGGGTCACCTGAGTAAACACCTATTTGGTACATCATTTTCTTATATAAAGACATACAAGTTGCATCATCTGTATATATTTCCATGTCAAATAAAAATCTTATTGCTTCTATTGTTAAAAATAATTCATTAGCTCTGCAATCAATAGAAGATATAACTGGTTGTAACTGCATTTCATTATCAACTACCTTATCCATTAGATTAGAGAAATACTTTTCAGCATTTACAATACTAGTTTCTAATTGAATTGTATTAGGCATTTTGATTAGCTTCACATATTACTGTACCTGCATCTAATTGCTTTTGAGCTAATACTGAATTGTTATATGTAGCAAATATCTCTGCTGCTTTAATGTTTTCTAATATCTTAATCTTATCACTATCTGTTGAATTACAGTTACAGTTATCATTACATCCACAATCTGTTTCTGCTACTAATTCCGAAAAGCACAACTTCAGAAAACAAGTTGACAATACACTATTAGTTTTAGTGAAATCAGGAGTTGTAGTTGAATTACCTGTTAAATATAATTCCAACTTAGCACTAACCCATTGATCACTTATTAAACTATGAGTAACAGTTAATGCACTACCTGTCATTGTTTTAGTATCTACTAATACATCAACTGAATTATAAAACTTAAATACTCTAGTTACAAATGATGATGTAGTATATAATTGGTCGTTAGAGCCATAGTTAGATGTATCCGTAAAAGTTTGTGTCTTACAATCTGCACTCTGAGTTACCGATAAAGATGCTGTAAAGGTTGCCATAAATGATTATATTTTTAACAAAGATAAGGAATATTGATTGTAGATTTTATTGCACAAAAAAAACCCTCCAATCTGAATTAACAGATGAAGGGCTTGTACTATTTTATAATAGGTTATTTATCTAAGTCTTTAGACATTATAAATCCAACTCCTGCTGTAATTACTACACTAGCATCAATCCAATTAGTTTTACCCATTAGAACTGATGTAATAGCTCCTATAACCATAGCCCATCCAATTAACGTAGTCTTCCAACTTTTACCTATTAACTTAGCCATTATGCATGAGTTACAGTTGAATTGTAAATAGCTACATCATCAGGGCATTCACAATAAATAATAAGAGTATCTCCACTTGCTGATGCTGCTACTGTTCCACTTAATAATAATGTTTGTAATGGTTGAGCAGTTGAGGTATTCGCAACAGTTAAAGTCGCTGTTACAGGATTAGTTGTAGTAATCAAATCTACTGTAATAGATCCAACAGCTCCGTTACCTATTAACCAAGCATTAATAGTAGTATCATATATCTCTACACCACTAGGGTCAATATCCCAATTGTAAGCTCCTGTGAAAGTAACCGTTCTATTAGCTTTATCGTAAGCAGCAGTAACTGCGTTACCTACTCCAATTTTAATTCTCATATCGTTTTAATGTTTAATATTATTACAAAGATAATTATTATTTAACCAAGATTTTCTCTAACATTAGCTGTTGGAACTTATCCGTAGATAATCCTTCACCTGCTGCACATATATCTCCGTAGAATCCTATAGATTCAATTTGTATAGAAACAAACTCTTGTGTCTTAGTAAATGTCATAGCGTCCTTAGATACTACATCTGAAGCGAAATCAGAGTACATCTTACCTAATGAGGTTTCCATATCAAGTGCAAACTCAATAACCTCTGACAAGCTATTAAAATCGCTCTCAGGGGTGTCTATGTATACTAACTCAGGAGTACATCCTAAATCTAATACATACTTTTGCCAAACCTCAGAATGTTTCTTCTCATCATTACTTTCTCCTAAGAAAAAAGTAAATGCTTGTAGATAGCCATTAGTTTGACACCAATTAGCAATAGCTGAATAAGCATACATTGCTTTTAGTTCTTCTCCGATAAGTTCGTTTATCTTAGATTCTACTTTGTCTGATAATATTTTACTTTTCTTTTTCATATTGTCTTTATTATTCTTGTTTTAATACTTTATTTTTAGCTTTCTCTAAAGCTGATGACCTGATATTTACTCTCATAATCTTTAAAGCTAATGAAAATGGAATACGTTTCTCTTCACTAAACGTGTCAGCTTTCTCTTCTAACTTATCTAAACTTTTTATAAGCTCATCATTATATACTAACATTATCTCATTTTGTTGAGCTTTATCAGTCTTTTTGGTTATACCTTGTTCTGTATATTCAAATATATTGCCTACATATTTAGTTGATTTATACTTAGCATAAGCATTAGCATACTGTTTAATATAACTTAATTTTTCTTTGAAACTATCTTCTGATAAGTTTTGAAGGTATTCTGACTTTTCATCTAAATAAATAGATACAAAGTTATTATATTCTTTATTCCATATATCTCTTTCAGGCTTAGTAGCTGTTCTTTCAGCGCCTAATTTAGGGTCTATAGTTTTCATTTCTCCCCAATCTTTACTTTTTAGCTCATAGTTTTTTGACTTCATTAATTCTAAAGACTTATTATCTAAACTTAAAAGTATATCTGCTGAACCTCCTGCGTCTTTAAATCCTAATATATCTCCTAATCCATTCTTAGAAAATCCACTTATAAATCCAGTTGACTTAATGTAAGGATTTGGCTTTCCACCTATTTCTTTAGCTAAATCAGCAACATTCTTATAAAATCTTGTTGGAGCATAAGGTAAATTCATTTTACCCCCTAAATACTCACCAAAAGCCGCTGCACCTTTATTTGTTTTATATGAATCATCATTAGCCAATCCTTGATATACTCCCTTAGAAGCGTCTATTAGTTTAGTGGCGTCATCCCTATATCCGTATCTACTTCCTATTGCACTTAACATATTCTTCATCATTTCATCAGAATCTTTAGAGAAATACATTTGTAAAGAAAATGGGGTAATAACTTCGCTATATTTAGTTATCTGTGGGTGGTCTTTCATCCATTTCATAACTTTCTCTCTATCTTCATCATCATCTCCAGCAAATATAACTCCTGCTGCTGCTAATAATGATAACTGAGCTGCTAATCCAATTAATGTTCTACCATTTGCTCTTTGTAATACAGCTTTTCTTTCAAGTGTTTTACTTAAAGTATTCATACCTTCTTTAGAAGAAAGGTCTATCGTTTTATTTCCGTAGCTATTTGGATTAAAAAATTGTGTTGGTAATCCAATTCTTTGAAGACCTATCATAGTCCAGTTAGTTCCTCCACCTACAAATGGAGTCAAGAAGTTTCTTTGTAATATCAAAGTAGCGTTAAGCATAGCAGCTGTACCCCATTCTTTATCTTTAACTGCTTTATCTAATTTAGATTGTAGTTCTTTATTTAATAATGAAACTCCTCTTGATATAATATTATTAGCTTCATGACCTATACCTGCTCCTGCTGTTACATAAGCAGCGTCAAAAGCAGCCTTAACTTCTTCTACCGTTAACTTACCTCCATTAACTAATCCATCTTTCATAATGTCATTAGCTATTCTTCTTACATTAGTAGCTCTATCACTTACTATCTGTCTACCTATAGTTGAGTTTATATGGTCTACAAGGTTATTAGCTATTTTAGTAGCATCATCTAAACTCTGTCCTGTTAAACTCTCTGATACATAAGCTAAAGCTTCGTCAGGGGTCATTCTATTCTTATTAGATTTATCAGTTAGAATCCTAAGTAGGTTATGAGTAAATTCTAATTCTGTACGTTTAATTTTAAATGCACTATCTGCACTATCTAAGAATGGTTTTCCAGATGCTAAATTAATTGCTATTTGATATATTTCATTTTTACTTAAATTAGATACATAATCTTCAATAGCGTTCTTACTTACAAAAGCATTACCAGTACCACCATATTCAGTACCTCCATGAAAAAGTGTATCATTATATATTGTTCTAGCTAACGACACTCTTGCTTGTGTTAATTCTTTAGTATCCCACTTTTCTTTTTTGAATAAGTCCTGTAACTTTATATCTATATCATTTATATAGTTAGATATAGGATTTTCTACCGCTTGTTTAAGTGATACTAATAACTGTCTTTGAGATGAGCCCATTAACTGCTTTGCTATCTCTGATGCTAAGAAAGCTTTACCTGCAAAACCTTCACCTAATGCTTGTCTTGCTACAGCTAATTGTAGTAAATCTTTTATTTGTTCTTTTACTTGTTGTGATATAGTAGATTTAGAAACATCAGATAATCTATTATCACCTGCTTTAAAATCATTGGCTAATGATAATGTTCTTGCTAAGTCCTTAATCTTAAAGAATAGTTCTTGGTCTTTAATTGATGTTCCAAAAGTTTTATTAATTAAGTAATCGTAAGTATCAGGAGCTTTATCAAACAAACCTTTATTATACATTTCAGCTAATCTTGTAGCTAATGTCTTTGTGCTTGTACTGCTTTGTACTTCGTTGCCTCTATTTAATTCGTTTATACCTTTCTCAATAATATCTGCTTGTAAAGAAACATATTCATTCTCTAATTGGTTTATCATTAAGTTTTTCTTAGCTTCTGATAAATCTGTATTTTCAGCTAATGCTTTCTCTACTACATCTCTTATTGTTGATATTCCATCAGTAGATAATTGATTCCAATCTAGTATAGAACGTTTTTCTTTTACTCCGTTACGGGTTACATTTATTTCTTTACTAAATCCTGCATCTACTAAAGCTTGTTTAACAAAGTCTTTAGTGTTAGGGTCAATTTGTTGTAAAAATTCTACTCTTGCTTTCTTATCTGCTTTTAAACCTTCTATTTTATCATTAGTTAAAGGTTGTTTCTTTTCTACTGCCGTTTTTTGTTCTGATGCTATTTGTTTATCTAAGTCAGCTATCTCATTCTCTAATTTAGTTGCAATAGTATTTTTCTTTCTTTCATCAAGTAATGCTTTACTTTCAGGAGTAAGATATTCTTTTTCTAACTTAGCAAGTTCGCTTAACTCTCTTTTTAATGATTTATATTCTGCATCTTCTGTGAACTTTTTACCTCTTACTTTTATTTCTACTTCTTTATCTGCTATATTCTGTTCCTTTTCAGCTATTCTTTCTTTAATATTATCTTTAGCTTTTTGAAGTAGTTCTTCTGGAGTTAATTGTTCTTTTGTTTTAGGCTTATTAGCTTCTTTATGAGCTTCTCTTAAAACTTCTTCATTAGTACTAGTAAACTTTTCTCCAAAGTCTTTAGCTACTTCTTTAAGGACATCATCAATTTTTACTATACCTAATTTAGCATAAGCCCTCATTAAGTTTGTAGCTTCTGCTATTACATTTAAATTACCACCACTACTAGCTTGACCCATAGAACGCCTAATAGCTTTTTTAAAGTCATCTTTAGCTTTCTGTAATTCCAATTGAGCTTCTTTAAGTTTTGATCCAGTAGGTCTTTCTATAACTACATTTTCAAATTCATTAGATTGCTCTCTTTCTTCTGCTTGTTTCTGTATATCTGATGGTGTAACTTCTTCTACAGTCTTCTTTACTTTATCTTTAGATCTTGATTGTTCCTTAGTAAACATTGAGTTTGTTACTTGGTCAACATCATAACCCACTCTTGATATTTGTCTAAATACACCATATTGAGTTCCTCTTGCACTTTCTCTTAAATGCTTTATAGTTGCATTCTCTACTTTTTTAAGTTGCTTAGATATCTTTATTTCGTTCTGTGGTTCTTCTAATAATCTTTTATGTAAATCATTCTCTAAAGATATTAATGTAAGTGCTTTTATATCATTAGGCATTACATTGTTATTTACATGATTAAGTACATCATTTACATAGTTATCACCAAATTCTTTTTTAGCTTCATCAATAATATCTCTACCATGTTTAATAGCCACTTCATTCTTTACAGCATTGTATTCTAATTGCTCTGGACTTACTTCTCTATCGCTATAAGTAGTAATATTACTCATTGATTCAGATACATCAGCACTTGATATATCATCAGATAGTTTTTTCACAAAATTACTTTCAGTTTTAGGTTGTTCTGTAGCTACAGTTTTCTTTTCTTTAGGTGTAAAACTTTCTAATGTTTTAGGTTCTAATCTACCATTTGCTTCTTCCCAAGCATCATTTAAATTCTTAGAAAATGTTTCACCTATTTCTTTAGCAAATTGTTTAGCTGTAGTTATACCGTTATTAACTGCATCAGCAATATATTCTTTAGCTACCTCTACAATAGCTTTATGATATTCAATTAAGTCTTTAGCTTTTTGTTCTGAATCAATCCCTGATATTCCAAATTTAGTTTTACTTGCATTCAACTTAGCTTTAGCAGCTGCCATTCTTTCTTTAGCAGTATCTAATTTAGATAATACAGGTGCTTTAGTAGCTTCTGGTATTACTGCTTCTGCTATTGTTTGTGGTTTAGCTTCTGCTCTTATTAAAGGAGTAATTAACTTATCATACTTATCGTATATCTTCTGTCTTTCAGAGTCAAATTTAGCGTTGATTATTTTTTTATCCTCTTCAATTACATCTTTCCATGCTTCTTTAGGTATAGTTGTATTCCCTTCTGGATATTCATAATTATCTTTACTATCTAATTCTTCTTTTCTTCTTTTTTCAATTTCAGAATTTTCAACTTGCTCTTGCTCTCTTAGTTGTTCTACTGTTTGTTGAGGAGGAGCTTGTGTGGTTACTTCTGCTTTAGGAGCTAACAAATCCTCTATCGCTTTTACTAATTCTGGATTACTACCGTCTGCTTTAGCTTCATGATATGCTTCTGCAACGTTTCGTCTGTCTCCTCTATCTATTCCACTTGTATATGGTATTTCAAGCATTTGAGAATTACTTAATTCTTTTAAAGCCTTAGTGGTACTTTCTACATCTTTTAACGTTTCGGTGGGCTTACCTTCTTCGGTAACTTCTGTCCCTTGGATGCTTTGTCCCACTCCTTCACTACCTTCGGGGATAACTTGCCCTGCTTCTCCAACAGGTGAAACTTGGCTCTCTGTGCTTGGCTCTTGTATGGCATTTGCTTCTTGATTTTTAGTTTCTATTTGTTGTTTACTTAAATCTGCTATCTGATTATTTATCAGTTCAATGTTTTGAATTTCACCTCTTATATTATCATCAATCATTGGATGAAAAGCAACATCTACATTTTCTTTTCGAGATTCTAATTCAGCAATATAATCTTGTTTAGCATCTCTATTTTCAATTAACTCTATAGTCTTTTCTCTAATATCACCATCTATTACTTCAGGTATCTTTTCATTTTTAGCTACTGTAACTTCTAATGTTTTAATTCCTGAATCATAATCTTCTTGTGAAATTAAACCTACTTGTAGTTGTTTATCTAAGTTCTGTTTTACTTCAACTACTGCTGTTTTTGGGTCTGTAGATACTTGTTTTCTAATATTCACATCACTTGTAGATGTTTTATTTCTAGATAGTACTGTACTTGCTGTTTCAGATATTAATGCAGGTGCTCCAGAACCTAATTCAGCAATACCCTCTAATAAGATTGAGTTCTTATTAATTTTCTCACCAGCTGCTAATTGACCACCTAATTCTCCTAATGATCCACCTGCTGCTTCAATACCAGCAACACTTAATCCTTTTGCAATCTTACCGACTTTAGTAATTGCAGTAGCACCACCAACTTTACCTGCTATTCCTGCTGTAAGTAAATCTAAAATAGCAATAGGGATAGATCTTTTAATAGCCAAATCTCTTGCTTTGTCAATTATTTCAGGATTCTTAAAAGCTTCTATTAATGAATTTGGGTCTTTAATATCTATTTTTAAATCAGTAAGTACTTCTAAAATCTTACCTGATGTACTTAAATTGAATCCCGCTGCTATTTGTCCTGCTGTAAATCCAGATGCAGCTCCTGCCGCTGTACCAACAAATGGCACAACACTACCTGCTGCTGCTCCAATAGCTACCGCTCCACCAGTTGTTCTTTTAGAAGCTTCAAATTGAGAACTAAGTGAGCTTAATATAATTTCACCTAAAGCCTTAGAACCTTGTAATGGATTTTTTAAAGCCCAAGATATTCCATATTCAGAATTAAGCTTTTTACTTTCTTCTGATTCTGGTATTAAGTCTGATTGTTGGTTTAGTTCTGCTATTTTGATTAAAGAATTCTCATCAGGTTCAGCCCCTGTATATAATGTATTTGCTATTTGTCCTTGTATCTTACCTTTAACCCAAGCATTCTTAACTCTATCAGGTAGTTTATCACCTACATAATCAACTGCTTGTACCACTTCTTCTGTAGGTAATTTTCTAAAAGCCTTTAAATTTTCATCAGTTTCTTTGCTGTTAGCTGATTTAAGAAACATAGCTCCTAAGTCACCTAAGAAGCTACCATCACTTTCTATATTTTTTATCTTTCTATCTTCTTGTGGAGCTTTTAATAGCTTAATAGGCTTAACGTAAGATTCCTTACCCTGTTCTGTTAATACAGATGGAGTCGATACTTTAGGTGAAGCTATTCCACTTAGGTCTGTCATTCCACCAAGATTTGATGGCTGTGAAGTAGGAGCAGAGTCTACTGTAGAAATCTCTTTTTTTTTTAATGTATCTTCTTTATACCCACTTAAATCTAAATTTATTTTAGAACTACTAGGTTTTTCTTTATATCCACTTAAATCTAAATTTATTTTAGGGTCTGGCATAACTTTATTTTGTATTTAAGCTTTCAATTATTTGTTTTCTTGTAAACTTAGGATTCTGCTTCATTAAATATTGAATCTGTCCTTCTGTATATGTTGTCGCAGGAGTTGCACTTGGTACTGTAGGTCTAGTTCTACGAGTCTGAGTTGCTCCTGTTTGCTCTAATTTACTAAGAGCTGATTTATATTGCTTACCATTTCTAATAGAAGCAGGTATATCTCTAGGATTAACTGAATATTCAGTACCTTCTTTATCTACAATGGTAGCATTTAATACTCCATTAGAGTATCCTAATCCTGTCATTTTAAGACCTGCTTTAGATGGTAATCTTTCTTTCTTATTCTCGCTTATATTAAATACAGTACCTATTTGAGAAACATCAAATGGAGAGCTAACAGGAGTTGGAATAAACTGCTCAAATTTAATAGCGGTAGTTCCTTCTGCTGTTTTTACTTTTTCATCTGCCTCATTTAAAGTATATGTAGGTTTACTCATAAATGACTTATTAGCTTGAAGCTCATAATTAGCCATATTCTTAGCGTCTTTTTCTTCTTGGCTTAAAGCAGTTCTATATATTTTCTGAGGTTCTCCAACAATCGAATAAGGGTCTTGTCCTTGCTTTTTAGACTTCCATATACCAATTAACTGACCACCTAATTCTTCATCAGTAGGGATACTTGTAGCTGTTGGATTTGCTAATTTATATTGTTCTTTAAGTAAATGCTTTAAACCATCATCAGACTGAACCTTAACTATAGCGTTATTTAAAACAATTAACGGGTCAATGCTTTTTTTGTACCTAAAACTATTACCACCAATATTTTCTGTAGAAATTCTTTTAACATCATGCCCAGCACCTTGCTTTACAGTTTTATCTAAATCATCAAATGCTTTTATTAACGGAGCTTGGTCTGGTCTTCTTTGATATGTAGTATTGTTAATAACACCTCTACCTTTTCCTACGGCGTTTATATAAGAATTAGATAATAAATCTTTTACTTCAGTTCTAGCTGCATCTTCGTAGTCTTCAGGGTGAGCTTCCATATTCTTGAATAAATCACCACCTGCTTGTCTAAAGTATTTAGCTCCGTTAACGTATTCTAATTGTTGGTCAAAGCTTTTATCAACCTCAGCCTTTATCATCGCTCTTTCTTGAGGAGTTCTTGCTTGAGATGCTTTGCCGTATAATTGTCTTATTTGATCTTGATATGTAGTTAACTGTTTAACATCTTCAGGATGTAAACCATTACCTAATGTTTTAGTAGACGCAACAGTTCCAGCTAAATCTTTTAAAAATTCATCATTCCTTTTCTGATTCGCTAAAGCTTGTTTTTGTAAATTTGCTTGGTCACTAGCTACTTGTCTAGCATATTGATTTGCTAATCCACTAGTATCAAATACTTGTGCTTCTCCTATTCCTATTCCGCTTCTAATTGGCATTATTCAAATATAGTTATTTTAATTGATAAATTGAAATAGTATTAGACTATTAACTCTCCTGTTTGAGGATTGTATTTATTTTTAGGAGTAGCAGCATTCATAGCAGTCATACCTACACTACCAAGGCTAGTTAATCCACCTGCTATGTTTTGCATACCTGCTCCTTTTAATGCGTTAGCTTGGTTTACTTTATCCATATAAGACTGTTGTGCATATTGTTGTTGAGCTAACTTCTGACCTGCCATTTCTCTTCTTGCTCCCATAGCTCCTAATATATTCTGTCTACGAGCAGATGCATTAGCTACATCTAAACTAACTCCTGCTTCTTGTTGTCCTCTTGCTAATCCTTGTATAGCAGCAAAAGGATTGCTCATTCTACCTAATTGTCTTAATCCTGTTTGAGAACCTCTTTGAATATTTGTTTGAGCTTGATTGTATTGTTCAGATGGCATACCAGTCTTAGCTAAGTTTTCAGCTTCTCCTAAGTTTTTACCGTATTCATCAGGGATAACATATCCGGGGTCTTTAAGTTTTCTAAGTGCCTTGTTTGCTTTTCCAGTTTGAATTAAACCAGATATACCTTTTAAAAGACTTGAGCCTATTCCAATAGCTTCTCCTATCATATCATTATTAATTATTAATAGTTACAAATTTACTTAATTTTAAATACCTATTTTATTCCTTGGTACGAAGGTATTGCTCTTACATCTACAGATAGTAGATTGATTTTAGTAGAGCTTGTGTTAGATAATCTTAACTTAATCCAATTACCCTTTAAATCATCTCCATCTAATAAACCACCCGGACTTGTGTCATCTCTTAATAAACTACTAAACCATACACCTTCTTTCTTGGAGAAGTCAGTATCTAAAAGACTTGAGTGCTGTGGCGTACTTACAGTCGATATGCTGGTAGTTATATCAGGAGCTGTCCAAATACTATCCCCTTGTTGTAAGATACCTAAGAACGACTTAATAAGCTTCGGAGAGCTATTGTACGTTAATTGGACGATAGATGGATATGTAGTTCCATAGAATGAGTTATATATGCTATTACTGTTATGTTCCCACATTGCACCATTCTTGAAGCTAAAGTATTTATTGAAAATATATCCTGCCATTTCTGGTATGAATGAATAGAACGATGTCCATACATTAGTATTCTCATTAAATGCAATAGTTTCTGATGTTCCTGTACCTGTTACATAGTTTGTAGTTAATAAGTATTCATCATTTCTTGGGTCATAACTTCCTAATAACTTAACATTAGCTACGCTTCTTGCTGTACTTAATGTTTTAGTAAAGTAACTATCCATACCTCTGGAGCTGATAGGCTCTAATCCACCTGCAAGTTTAAGTACGAAACCTCTATTTGGGTCTGCAAAATACATAGTACCTGCAAATCTTGTAAATGATTCAGGATTTAATCCTATACCGTAATCTCCTACATAGTATCTAATCTTATTGAGGAGCTTAGTTGATATTGCTACGTTAGCATTAACACCTCCTCCTTGGTCTTCAATGATACTTTGCATGATTGGTATATAACCAGTCTTAAGTTCTTGAAAACATATTAAGTAGTTATCTCTTACTGCTAACTTTTGTATAGAACCATTTACTCTATCGTATGTATCAAATGCAGCTCCAAAGAATCTACTTAATCCATTGATGTTTGTATTAGGCACATAAGTTTCACTATATCTTATATCTGTAGGTAGATTTAATTGTTTAGCTTGAGGAGCAAATATATTAGCCCTTCCATTTGAGCTATAATTAGATTTATAATTGTCACTAAAGTTTGGGTCTTCTACAGGTACTGAAAGATTAATTACAGGATATATTCTTGTTTTAGTATAAATATCTCCATCTGTAAAATCACCAGTTGTTATACTATGAGTACCGGGAGTTGTTATGTTATATTGTACACCGAACTCATAAAAGAATTGCTCTGTAGATGAATTAGCTCTTGTTTTTGGGGTATATATTTCTAATAAACTATTACCTGCTGCATCAGTTGCTAATGTGCCTTTTTTATTTATAGTTAATATACCTGTGGTTGTGTCATATCCTATAACCTCTACATCATATCCAGTTATCCATGTAGAGTTATTTCTATATACTGTACATCTATCACCGGGACTAAAGCTGTAAGCTAATATGCTTGATTTGTTTTTGGTATTAAAAGCATTTAAATTAATTGTTATATCATAATAATCAGCATTAGCTGTATTAGCAGATACTGTGGTAAATGCAGAATAAAGAAAATTAAGATGTGTTAATTGTTCTGTTCTTACCCATTGGTATTTAGTAGCCCATGTTGGAGCACTATGAGATATAGTCCAAGTTATTTTAGGATTCTTACCTTCTGTTACACCCCAAGAATTTGTATTTACTATGAAGTTACTAAAGTTTGTTTGTACATAAGAACTTCTATTAAAATCATCATAGTAAACTAAACCAAATTGATATTTAGAATTTGTTTTATATGAATAATGAGAATCAGAAACTGTATTTAATACAACTTCAGCACCTATATCAAAAACATCTCCAATAGGAGAGAAACTAACTCTTACTGAATTTGAATCTATAATAGTATATCCTGTATATTCATAATAACTATTAGGGTCTGTTAGTTTTGTTGCATCTTCAACGTATTGTCCATATGCATCAACGGTAGCTACTAGATTATTATTAACAATTGCGGAGAAAGAACCAATAAATGAAACTTGATCTACCCTCCAGAAAAAGTTTATTACATCACCAGTTAAAGGACTTCCAGAGAAAATACCACCACGACCTGTATCTGTAAATGTAAATCTTGCAGCTGTTGTGCCTATATATGTAACAACAAATGATGCACTAGGAACTATATTGTCATACCCTTCAGTATTGTTACCTAAAAGTAATACATTGCCATTTGCTACTTCTAATGTCTTAGATTTTAAAGGGACATAATCATACGCTAAATCAGTTTCAAATACATCTAAAGACTGATATAATCCATCATTATAAAATTTATATTGACAAGTATTTGTGGTGAGGTTAGGTAAGAAATCAACTACTAAAGGGTAAATTAATAACTCAGCTCTATCTACACTTAATATATTAAACCAATCTGTAGTTGTTACAGTAGTAGATACTCCTTTTACTTGAGCAGCAACTTCTATTGTTTTAACAAACTTACTTCCAAAATTAAAGTATAGTAGTATATGGTTATTTAAATAAGTATAAATATCTGATGATTGCTCTAATACAGGTAATGGTACTGAGCTACATGAACTCCAAGCACTTCTACTTCCATCTTCATATACATATAAGTATCTAAATTGAAATAACTGTCCTTTTAATCTATTACCTTTTGTTGAAGTTGTTAAGTCATCTCCGTAACTTGCTACTATTAATTGTTGAGGAGGAGCTTTTGATAAGCAAATACTATTAGAATCAGTATAGTAAGTACCTGTCTTAGCTTTAGTAATGTCAATACCTTTTGTAGATATGTTTCCATCAGTCCAATATAATAGATTGTTACCTACTATACCTACACCATTTATTAAATTAAACTCAGTAAATCCTAAAGGGACTGGGTTTGTAGAACTTGCAGGATTTGATTGTAATACTTTAGAAAGTACATTAGGTGTTACACTAGTATCTAACTCAGTTATTAAATGATAACCTAAAGAATTATATATAAAAGAATAAAACTTTCCTGTAGATTCATTTGAGTAAGTGCCTACACATTTATTAACTCCTGTTGGATATAAAAATGTATTAGCTACTAACGTATTCCCTTTTAAATTACTTATTACTCCATCAGAAAACTCTAACCTATCTGTATTCCTAATATTGAGAGCGTAGTCCCAGTCATTAGGTTTTAT
>Ga0208795_1000770_pt1 | contig 15324 bp, 5 predicted proteins | sample CB_VirMetaG_6_FD_184541 | JGI IMG/M metagenome (GOLD analysis project Ga0208795, IMG submission 184541) | Freshwater to marine saline gradient viral communities from Chesapeake Bay - CB_1508_2 Viral MetaG (SPAdes) (version 4) | ecosystem: Environmental > Aquatic > Marine > Coastal | place: USA... | reverse complement strand
CAAATCTAAATGGATTAAACACTAAAATATAATGGCGGAAATAAAAAATAATTTTCTACAGGCTAAAATGAACCAGGATATTGATGATAGGTTATTGCCTAATGGTCAATATAGAACTGCATTAAATATGCAAATAAGCCGTTCAGAAGGAGCCAATGTAGGAACGTTGCAAAATGTATTAGGAAATGAATTAGTTATAGATTTTAAAGCAGAGGATATAACAGGTATTGCGGATTTAGAAAGTATAGGTTATTATTGCGATGAAAACAGTAATAATATATACTTTTTTTTAACTAATTACACCAATCCTGCTGGGCCAATGGTTTATAACCCAGCAGCCAAGAATTTCATTTATGTATTAAATACTTTAACAGGGGATGTTGTAAGATTAGTAGAAGGGGCATTCCTAAACTTCTCAACTACAAATAGAATAACAGGTGTAAACTTATTAGAGAAATTATTATTCTGGACAGACAATAGAAATCAACCTAGAAAAATAAATGTATCACTAGCTAATCCTCAAAATATAGCTACTCCAGATTATTATACTTCCGAAGCTCAGTTATCAGTAGCAAAATTAAATCCGTACTTACCAATAGAGTTATATAAAGAAAGCGCAGTAGAAGGAGAATATGAAACTACAATGTATGACGTTTCAAGTGTCTACCTGCCTGGAGGAGGAGGAACAGCTACCGTTGATGGAGCAACTTCAGCAATCGCTACGTTTACAATAGATGATCCCGGTATTGACTTTATAATAACAGGGCAAATATTAACAGGAACAGGAATACCGGTTGGCACAAAAGTGGTGTCATATAACGATTTAACATCTGTTGTTACCGCGTCAGCTCCATTAACATTGGCTGATAACGCTGTAATAACATTTAACGCAAATCCTTATTACGATGCTAACTATGTTGGTGATCCTACCTATTTAGAAGATAAGTTTGTTAGATTCAGTTATAGATTTAGATTTGATGATGGCGAGTATTCTATATTCTCCCCATTTACTCAAGTTGCATATATACCAAAACAAGATGGGTATTTTCAATACTTTCCAGAAACCGTAGCAGAGCCTTTAAAAGACGACGAGAATAGCGCTTTAAGAAGCACTATAGTTGCTTTTATGCAAAATAAAGTTAATCAAATTAAACTTAGAATAACTTTACCATGTGCTGCAAACGCATTATTTGACACATATAAAATAGTGTCATTAGACATATTATACAAAGAAGATGATGAATTAGCCGTGGCTGTTGTTGATACTATATTAACAGAAACAATAGCGACTCAAGTAGGGGCTTCTGACATATATGAATATGATTATCAATCAAAGTCTCCTTTTAAAACATTACCAGAAAGAGACTTAATAAGAGTGTACGATAGAACACCAATTAAAGCTTTGTGCCAGGAGATAATAAGTAATAGAATAGTATATAGTAATTACCAAGATAAGGCTTCTTATCCACAGTATTTAGACTATAATGTTGGTTATGGAGAAAAATATGATTTTGGCTTTTTGCCAACACAGGGAACTAGTATAAAGGAATATCCGAATCATTCTGTAAAAGAAAATAGAAATTATCAAGTAGGGGTTGTATTATCTGATTTTTTTGGTAGACAATCAGGCGTTATATTATCTAATAGCTTTTCTTCTACAGATACAGCATTTGGAGGAGCGTCCTTATATGTACCGTATAGAGCATTCGACGACGCATTTAACTCCGACGCTTGGCCAGGTAATTCTCTAAAAGTTTTATTCAATGAGATAATTCCAACAGATGCTCCGGATGAATCCACTGGATGGCCGGGGTTGTATAATGGAAACATACTATCTCCCAGCTATAACCCGCTTGGGTGGTATTCGTATAAAATTGTTGTTAAACAAATGGAGCAAGAATACTATAATGTATATATGCCCGGGCTTATGGCTGCTTACCCAGGTCAACCTTTAGAAGAGTTGGGCAAAACCTCACACGTAGTCCTTATAAATGACAATATAAACAAAGTACCTAGAGACTTGTCCGAGGTCGGGCCTAGTCAATTACAATTTAGAAGCAGCGTTAAGCTATACGGTAGAGTAGTAAACATAGATGAAACAGGGTTTGATCCTTCTTATAATAACGCTCAATATTATCCAGGTAATTCATTTGCGTTTGCAAGTACCATTTCTACAGTCAACGCTCTATTCGGACTAACAGCTCCTCCCGGTGTAGATTATAATAATTTTTATCAAGTTGATTCTAACCCGCTGATAGCAAGGATATCTACTGTAGATCAGATAGGTGTTCCAACCGGTTCAATAATATTAGCGGTAATGGAGACAGAAGCGGTGGAATCAAAATTAGATTTATATTGGGAGACCAGTACAGTTGGACTAATTGAAGAACTAAATATAGCTATTCTAGAAGGGACAGCAGGAGCGGTAAATATAGAAAATTTTACGTATAATCATAATGAATCAATGGCGTTAGATACTATTATTGCTCCAGATCCAGCTTTATCATTAACTGGATTTTACCCGATCGATATAGATGATCTTCCTGTAGATTCTGTTATTACAATGACCGTTAGAGATTTAACGAACATAGACAGAACCAGCAACTTTGAATTAATAACAATACCCGCAGGCGTATTGCCATACGCAACATATCAAATAAAAACTAATAGTTATTTTTATTATGGATATGGGGCTGCTTTGAATGAAGCTTATAACTTTAAGTTTACAGTATTAGCTGGAGGGATAACCTCTATAATAACTAAGCAAGGAACATTGACAAATATAAATCCTACTATTACTTTACAAATACCACCAGATCCATCATATCCATCAGGGGCAATTGATATTTGCAAATTTACAGGTAGAAATGGATCAAATCTATCAGGAGGGAAAAGCGAAAAAGATTTAACTTATAGCATATTCTCTCAAGTAAGAACACTGCCGCCTACTGGACCTGTTTCTAATTTTACAATAACTAATAATGCTAACTTCCCGAATAAACGAGGTGATCTGCAGGATTTAACTCAATCAGCTTTAGGAACATACGAAATAATAGTTAAAGTGACTGACGCTGGAGGGTCGTTTGCGGTATACGAGACTATAACTGTTCAATTTACAGCATAATATACCTGGTACACACTAAATTATACAATAAACAAGTAATAATAAAACTATGGCAGTTCAAATAGAAGTTAAATACTTTAATACATTCTTTTTAAAGAAAACGTTGACTACGTTAGGTACACCTATTTGGAATGGATCATTTGGTATTCCGGTACAATTAGGAGGATGGCCGAACTCGAGTGTTTACGTAGGGCCTGGCAATTGGATAATAGAAGAATCAAGAATACAAGGAGGATATAATAACACATCGGTAGGTTACGGAGCTAAAGCTTATATAACTGAAGAAGATACTACAGCTTCTGTTAAATTTAATGGACTTATATATTCTGGTATATTTAATTCCAGGACCGGAGTAAATAAAACAAATCAATTTTCTGTTGGAGAAAACATTACTAAAAGCGTAGATCCAGCAAACGGCTCAATACAAAAGTTATATGCTGAAGACACTAACTTAACTATATTCCAAGAATTAAAAGTTAGTAGAGCATTAATAGATAAAGATGCAATATATTCAGCGGAAGGCGGAGGAACAGTAACATCTTCAGAAGTAGTTATTGGACAAGTACAAGCCTATGCCGGCAATTACGGGATAAGTAAAGACCCTGATAGTTTTGCAGTATACGGTTATCGTAAATACTTTACTGATAAAAATAGAAACGCAGTATTGCGATTATCACAAGACGGTATTACTGAAATATCAGAATACGGGATGGTTGATTTCTTTAGAGATAAATTTAACACTATAGATTCACCCATATATGGGGACGGTTTAATTGTAGGTGGATGGGATATATATAACAAACAATATGTTTTATCTTTACAAGATAGCAATCCTGATAGCCTAAGTCCTTATCAAACTTTAGCATTTGATGAACAAGTATCTGGGTTTACAAGTTTCTTTAATTATAAGCCTTCGCATATATTCAGTTTAAGAAATAAATTTTATACATTATATAATGGAGCATTGTGGGAACACTATAGCCCAAACGTATTGCGAAATACCTTCTATGATGAAGTATTTAAGTCTTCTATAGTATTTGTATTCAATGAAGAACCAAGCTTAATTAAAACGTTTAAAACAGTCAATTATGAAGGTTCTAATGGATGGCAGATTAATTATTTTTCTTCTGACTTTACAGGAACAGATTATTTGAATGGAGTACAAACAAATTGGCAAGATACTTCTGCACTAATAAGAAGTTATACAGAAGGAGCATACGATGATTATGGAAATGAATATCCAGCCGCTTTAATTCCACCGTTGAATAGGGCGGGGTTTGATAGAAAAGAAAACAAATATAAAGCAAATCTTATAAATAGCAGTATACCTCAACCGGGGGAAATTTCTTATGGAGATGCAATTAGCGGAATAAAAGGTTACTTTGCTACAGTTGAATTATCAACAGATACTTATACAGATCCAGGAGGGCAAAAAGAATTGTTTGCGGTGTCTACTGAATTTATAAGGTCATCATATTAAATGAATGGAAAATCAAATTGAATTAAAAAAGGAACATCGATTAATAAATACAGTATTTATCGATAAAGTAGAGAAATTAGAAAACGCTATGCTAGCAATGGATTCTCCACTGATAGCCAAAGGTAATTCAGATCTATTTCCTTTAAAGCATTCTTTTTCAGAAGGAGTATATATAAGAGAAATGTTTATGCAAAAGGGAGGTCTTGTTATAGGTAAACTATACAAGATTTCCCATACTTGGTTTTTATTGAAAGGAGAGCTAGAAATAGCAACAGATGAGGGAAATGAATACTACATAGCTCCTTGTTATGTTAATGCACCAGAGGGGACAAAAAGAGTACTACACGCGTTGGAGGATAGTATATTTGTAAATGTATATCCCAATCCAGATAATATAACAAACATAGAAGAATTAGAAGACATGCTAACTTGCGCGTCTTATGAAAAATATAAAGAATATAAACTTTTAAATAAATAGCTTATGTCAATGGTAGCAGCGGCGGCAATCGGTGGAGGAGTCCAACTATTAGGAGGAGTCTTCGGAGCTTTGAGCGCAGGTAAGGCCGCAAAGAGAGCAGCGAGAGAAAAGGCTCGTTTGCAAAAAGAATTAAATAGCTTAGAAGCGAGTAGACAAGCAATTATAAATCCTTATGAAGGAGTTAAAGATGTTAGTGGACTAGCTACTAATCTGTCGGGAATGATTACAAATCCATTCGCTAGCTTAGGCGTAGCTACTCAAGCTGCTGAATTTGAAGCAGAACAAGTAGATATTTCATTAGCTAATACCCTAGATACGTTAAAAGAAACTGGAGCAGGAGCCGGGGGAGCAACCGCTTTAGCACAAGCTGCTTTGCAAAGTAAGAAAGGGATAGCCGCTAATATAGAACAACAAGAAGCTGCTAATGAAAAATTAAGAGCTCAAGGCGAACAGCAAATGGAACAAATGAAGATGGCTGAATCTCAAAGAATACAAGGAGTTCAAATATCAGAAGCTCAAAGAGTTCAAGAAGCAGAAGCTAGAGGCAAACAATTTGTATTTGAAACAAAAGAAGGTAGAGAGGTTTCTAAAATGAATAGAGTAGCCGGTCAATTAAGCGGAGCAGCCGCTCAGGAAGGTCAAGCAAGAGCTGATCAGTTAGGGGCAATAACAGGTGCTTTAGGAGGCATAGCTTCTGTGGCTAGTTCTTATATGAGCGCGAAGGGGGGAAAGTAGACGCGCCAAGTGCGGCGCCTACTTCTATAGCTCCTCCCTCTAATCAATTACCAGGGACACAACAAAGTTATGGAATTGGCGGGATTAATTATGGGCAATAAATATAGATATAGAATTTAAACAAATATAATAAATGGGAGCATACGAAAATCCAGAAACATACGTAGATACTAGTTCAGCTAAGCATATACAAAACCTTCAACAGGATGTAGCCGGGGCTTTTGCTGGTTTTGCACAAAGTTACAAAAGCCAACAAGATCTATTAAAAAAAGAGCAAGAAGAAAACGCTAAAAAATTATCCGCTATTCAAGGTGAAGTGGAAAACTATGCTCTAAGTTTACGAACTTCCCTATCTGAAACGCAAGCAGAAAATAAAGAAGTAAATTTGTCTGATACATTTGAGCCTTTAATACAAGAAGCTGTTAAGCTGAGATCTGGGCTATTAAATAACACAATAGAAGATAGACAAGGAGCTATAGCCAAGTTAGCAAAAATAAATACGGCGGTTACTAAATTTGGGACAAGCTTAGGTGAGATTAAAGAGTACGGAACTAGTTTAGATAATATATTAAATAGGCCAATAGGAGTCGAAGGAGGACTTGATAAATCAATGCCAGCTGAAGATATAAGAGCTATTCGTATTATGCAAGGTAAATTAAACGGCAGAAAAGAAGCAGTATTCGAAGACTCAGATCCGGACAAACTTGTTTGGAGAGTATATGATGATCAGAATAAACTTGTTAAGCAATACGCAGCAAATAAGTTAGAGGCGTTTGGGTACTATGGAGACGGGGATTATATAAATCAGATACCGGATATGAGTAAGTCAAATCAAACATTAGCAAACACAGTTGATATTTTCAAACATAAAATAGACAATGTAGGCGGGAAAGAGGTTAAGGAATCTACAGGGGATATAACCGAACCATATTTAGTAAAAGGAGCTGATGGAAAAGTAAAGTATACTCAAGTGCCAATTGGTAATACAGGAGCGTATAAGATGGTAGCTGATGTTGATAAAAAAGCCGTATTGGATAATCCCGACTTAATAGCATTGTTAAAGAGCAGGGTAGTAGGAATGAGTGATAATGAGATTATTACTTATAATGATAATATATTAGTCGCATCGGTTAATGCCCCGCCTCTTCGTAATATGAGTTTAAATGATAGAGGGCGAGAAGACTTTTTAGAAAAGTATAAAGAGCATTGGTATAAAACACAGATCAATCCTAAGCAAGACCTCAAAAAACCGGAAGGAGACGTCTATATACAAGAAATTGCAAAACCAACAAATGTAGATTCTAAGAGCAAAGACATAACACCTAATGCTAAATTGAAGAAACAAGAAGAAGAAGCGAGAGAGAAAGAAAGTATAGCACAATTAGATTCTAAAGATTTTAACCCTATTTATTCTAAAACAGGAAAACAATCAACTTTTTATGATCCAGAAATAAAGAAATTTAGAATAGCTAATATGGTTAATGGCGAACCTAAAGTAGACATTAGATATGAGCCTGTAAAAACTAAAGCGGAAGCCGCCGCTTTAATTGGAATTAAAAAAAAATAAACTAAATTAATATTTATGTTAGAATATATCGATGCCTCTGGTCAAGTATACAATGAAGATGAAATTAATAGAATTGCTAAAGAGCAAAATCTATCTTTTAATGACATTGTAAAAAGCAAAAAGTTATCTGTTAAAAAAACAAAACCTAGTGTAGAAAAACGCATAGGAGCAAAAACGTCTATAGTTAATTTAGCTAAAGAAGGTATTGCAACTCCCTCTAAAGAAGAAGGGTATAAGCCAAGTAAAAAAATATTAAAGCCATTAGTTTCTGGAGTTGAAGACTTTGGGGCAAAAGCAGTGGAAGGCACTGCTCAAACAAGTTTTATGGAATATGGGCAAAGCTCTAAATACAAACAACAACAATTAGCTAAAAAAGAAAAAGCTAAAAGAGAAATAGAACAAGCTCAAATTAAAATAAATTCATCATCTAAGGAAAGAACTAAAATTGCAAAAGAGCAAATAAGTTTTGATAACAGATACAGAGTTGGGCTAGCCGATATAGAGGAAGAACAAGAGACTCTAACTGTAGAAAAGTTAAACAAAAAGCTAAACCAATTAGGCATTGAAGTAGAAGAAAATACTTTTGGGGGCACGTTTAATTTTAAACCAATTGATGCAAAACCTTCTGAATTTACAGGAATGGAAGCCCAAGCGGTAATAGGCGCTGACTTTGATCCAAAAGATTTTAAGGGGATAAATGATTATATAAATAAGTTTGGTGATAAAAACTATACAACCAAAGTCCAAGAAAGAGTAAATAAAAATACGCCTAATTATATATCTAGAATCACCCCTGTAAATCTTGTCCCAGTAGAAAGAGAAAAAGAAGCAAAAAACAATCTTATACAACAGTTCAGTAATATTAAGAAAAAATCAACAATGGCGTCTTTTGCTGATTTAGCCGGGGGAAAAGTAATACCGGTTACTATTAAAGATTTTAAAGACGATACTGAGTTTGCATTATATAAAGAGTGGGAAAAAACCGGAGCTATTGGCAAACTTGATAACAATAAAGTATTAGAGCTAGATAAAAAAAGAAAAGAAGATTATATTAATGTAGCATCGTCAGAATTTGCTAGAACATTACCGGAACAACAAAGAAAAGATTTAGCTGTTGTTACACAACAACAAGTGAATAAAGTTAGATATGCTACGGAAGAATTTAAAGCAGCTGTGGACCAATATGTTGTTGGTAAAAATGAAATTGATGCTGAAATCTCCGCTTACGAATCAGCTCCTACTGAAACAGAAAGATTAAGATTACAAAAAAAATATATAAAGTTACAAGATCAGCAACAAGCATTACAAGATAAACAATTAGAATTAGAGATAGATACAGATACAGCAAACGAAGTGCTTTTACCTGCTGTAAAAAGCTTTAACGCTAATTATAATAGATTTAGCCAATTAGCCACAGCTACAAAGTCTACCCTTACCAATGTAGCCGTTGGGTTGCAGGATATTTCTGCTTACGGAACAGCTGCATTATTAGGCACTACTCAGAAAGAAGTAATTAAGAATGATACGTTTGGGTTTGTACATAGAGCAGCGGAATTGAATGAAAAACAAAAAGAATACCAAAAAGCGGTAAACATAGATGAAATAAAAAGCTTTGATGATTTTGCAAACTGGATAACAACAGCTGGTGTTAACAATGTTCCGTCAATAGCTATGGCTTTTACCGGGCAAGCTGCTATGCCGTTGTTTTTCGCTAGCGGATACGGAGGCAAAGCTACTCAATTGTCAATGGAGGCTAATGCTGCAGTTGATAGATTAAGTGCAAACAACTATATGTTGCAAAACTATGATAGCAAGATAGCTGAAATCAAGAACGACTTTGACGGTTTAAATGAAAACCAGTCTAAAGCGTTATTAGACAAAGCAAGATTGCAATTAAAAAAAGAAGGAATAAATCCAGCTGAATTAACACAACAACAAATCATAGATAGAGCTTTTTCAAATTATTCAAAAGAAATTTTGGGTGTTGATGACTTTGCAATCGCTAGCATTGAAGGCCAAATAAAACAAGATCAAGATTTATTAAATTTGCCAGAGTACAAGAAGTTTGCTTCTAAAGTTGCATACGGAGGAAGTGAAGTTACATTTGAAATACTTGGTACATTAAAAATACTTAAGGGAATAGCAGACGCTTCCAAATTTATTCCTAAAAAATCGCTTTACGAAGGAATTAAATTTGCAGCAAATACTAGTGCTAGAAACTTTAAAACAGAAGGGCTTTCGGAATTTGGCACTCAATTAAGCAATAACTTTTCCGATATTTATTTATTAGGAGAGAATAAAAATATATTTGAAGGTGGTCTAGAGTCATTTGCTGCAGGTGGGGTAATGGGTATAGGCTTTGGTGGAGCACAAAATTTAAAGGTAATTAAAAGAGCGATTGCTAGCGAATTAGCTGAAAAAGCTCAATCTAAAAGAATAAAAGAAATAGCTAGTCAAATAAGCGAGCTTACAGGTATTCCTTCTTATAAACTAGATCAAGGCATTCCTATCCCGTTGCAAACCCCGGCAGTTCAGAAACTAGTTGATGAATTAGTAGGTGAAAGCGAAAGAGTAGAAACAGATATAATTAATAGATTAGGTATTGATTTAACAATGCCTGATATTGTTGCGATCGGTAACATTAATCGACAAATAAGAGAAGTTAATAAAGATTTCCTAGAAGCAACAAAAAGTGGTTTAGATCCAGCTCAGTTGAAAGCTATGGAGTCTCACTATAGAGGCAAGTTTAATGAATTAGTTGATAAAAGAGAAGCTCTATTAACTGATCCTATTGTAAAAGAAGGTAATATACAAACTAATAGAGAAAGCAGGTTTGAATTTGACCTTACAAAAGGCTACGAGGCATACAATACAACTATGCAGGAAACTAGCTTAAAACAAGTGATTAACAATTTTAATAACTTAGGAAATACACAATCTCAAGAATTATTAAATACAGCAAAATTACAGTTAGAATTACAAGGAGGCAGAATTGGTGAGTTAACAAAAGACGAAATTAAGAATAAAGCATTAGAAAATTACGTAACTGATTACTACTCAAAATCAGTAAAGTTAGGGATAGAAAATGCAAAAATATTTGCTGAAACGAATGGAATAAACGTACAAGTATTAGATTTTGACGGCCCAAACGCTAATGAAAATATAATAAAAGAGTATAATAAGTCAGACGCGACCGCTAAAAGTAAAAAAGAGTTTGCTGTAGCAATTAACAATGGACAAGCAGAAGGTGTAAACATAGATGTTAACGGCAGGCAAGTAGCTTTAATTCATGTCCCAAACTCCGCGAAGAATAGAAGAACAGGAGTTGGATCTCATGAGGTGCTACACTCTGCTGTTAAAAAAGCATTCAAAGATCAAGCCAGCGTAAATAAAGCAGGGGAAAACTTATTAAAATACTTAGAAGCTTTTGATCCTAATTTGTCTGCTTTAGTAACAGCTAGGATAGATTCTAGTTATGCGGAAAGGAGCAAAGAAGGACTTAGACTTAGAGATGACAAAGGAGAGATTATAAAAAACGAAGATTATTACGAAGAAGCATTAAATGCCTTATCTGATTTGGGTGCTGATGGTGTAAAGTTAAAAACAGACAGCTTAAACGCTGTTAGAAACTTTATAAATAATTTATTACCAAAAGGATTCCCTAAATTTAAAGAAGACCAAGGAGCGGCTGTATATCAATTTGTAAAAGATTATAATAAGCAAGCTCACTTTGGCAAAATGCAGCAAGAAAAACTAATTGATTTTTCAGGCAAGATTATTGGAGGAGACCAAGAAAAAGCAAAGTTATCAATCACTAAGGTTAATGAAGTACAAAAAAAGATAGACAAGTTAGAGGACCAATTTGACAATGACGAGGTTGATTATGATGATTATACTAGCCGTCTTAAAACGTTAGAGTTAGAATTAAAGAAAGCTAAAGAAACCCCCGAAGAAGAGGTTAAAGAAGTTATTAAAAAGCCAAAAGCAGAAGAAAAAGTAAATGTTGAAGAAGAGGTTAAAGAAATAATTAAGAACGAAAAAGGAGCAGTGTCTTCTGATAAAGTACAAAAAATATATAATGAGAGAGGCGTTGAAGGAGCTAATGAGATTATAAAATTATTTAAACCAATTACGAATCGCATCGTTGATAAGCGTAGAGACGCTCCTGGGTTTGATAAAGAATTATTAACAGACGAAATAGAAACTGGCGACGGAGGAATACTTAGCATGATCATGAAGTATGATCCAAAACAAGGTACTCCGTTAGCGGCTTATATTAATAAGTATTTACCCGTTAGAGCTATCACTGCGTCAAGAAGAGTTCTTGAAGGCGAATTTAAAAAAGATGTTACAGAAGAGAAAGCGTTAATAGCTGAAGAATCTGTTCAGGAGGTAAAAGAAAAGCCAAAGTATAAAAACGCATTAGAATCAAATCTTTTCGAACCAGAAGCTTTAAAAACTATTGAAAATAAGATTATAACAATACTCAGAACTATTAAGTCTAGAATAGATGCGCCGATTACATTAAACCGTACTGTAACCCCTATAATAAGCGAAATTAGAGACGAGGTTGGTAAACAAATTGACATTGATCTTAAAACTATAATGGGCGGTAAAAAAGACGACCAACTTAAAAAGTTTATGACAAAGCATAAGCGTTATGTATTAGAGAATATGACTACTACGTGGCTTATGGGAAAAGATGGGCAAGGCGGAATACCGCAGGCAATACAGAAGCAAATTGATGGCAGATGGGTTAATTATCCTGATTGGGTTGGTCAAAAAATAGATAGAGAGAAAACAACTACAGATCAAGCAGGTAGAACTTCTGGAGCTGAGTTAGTTAGAAGATTGCCTAATGTATTTAATAATGTTTCTACTGAAGATTATTTAGCGCAAGTTATTGGTCCTGACGGAAATCCAATACGTGGTAGAAAAGAATCATTAGCTAAGGCTATTGCTGAAGAATCTGCTTTTGATATTATAAATAATGATCTTGAAAAAGAAGGCCAAATATATAATGCTTTAGTTACTAATCAGCAAAGACTTGGTGTTGAATTGATAGATAATGTTGCAACAGAATTAGCTCGTCAAGTAGAAAGAGGTAATGTTAAATTTTCAATTTCAGTAAAACAATTTAATGATTTTTCTGCTGAATTGTTTCATGCTGCTTCTGATTATGGTATTGATTCCGCTGAAGTTAAAGCTATCTTAAACCGTATACCAGAAGAAGATAGACAAAAAATTAAACAACATGCTTTCGAGGATTATATTGACCTTGTGGCAAAATTACAAAAAATAAAGGCTGGGGTAAGAGGAATTGCTTATGAAAATATAATTTTAAAAGAATTAAAAAAGATTAAATTAAAAGGAGTAAAACTTATAACTAAAAAAGCAAAAGGGTTTGATTCTACTGGAAATGGAGATATTAATTTACAACTAGGTAAAGACATATTAAATATCGAAGTGAAATTAAATGCTTTAGCCCAAATGGGTAGTGCTTCAATAAATTTTGATTTAGATAATAATAGTTTTTATATTTCTAAAGATATAATATTACCAGACGAGCTTACCACTAAATTAAAAAACAAAAACAATAGCTTTAAAAAATATAGAGATGCAGCCGAAAGTATTGGAGTTAACGTGAAATCATGGCCTTATAAGATGACAAAATCTCAACATGAATTTTTACGAGATAAAGGTTTTCAAAAAGATTTAACAGTATCTGTAATAACTGATCAGAAAATAATAGAACAATTATATAATAGCAAAGACGTTTATTATATTAATATTGGAAAACAAGGATTATTCGCATTAGGTAAAGATGTATTAAATTTAGGTGTTCCGTTATTAAACAGCGATGTTAAATTAACTGCTAGATTAGTTAGGGGGGGTGATTATAATAGAATTAGAATTTTTCCAACATTGGTAAATTTTAAACAGAAATCAAAATACAATGTAGATAATGCCGCTTCTAATAATGCAATGTTTACTCAATATAAAAATAATTCTGAAATTAGGGAAAATTTAATAACTAATGAAGCTATTACAAAAGCTTCAACATCTTATTCTAAACCATCAAAAGGTATTTCTGTTTTTGATTTTGATGATACAATCGGTTTGACGAAAGGTAGTGTGCTATACACAATGCCTGATGGTACTTCCGGCAAATTAAATGCTGAGGAGTTTGCGAAAGAAGGGGCTAACTTATTAGAAGAAGGAGCCGTATTTGATTTTTCAGAATTTAGCAAAGTAGTTGGCGGTAAACCAGGCCCTATGGTTGAAAAGATGAAGAAGATGATTGGTAAATTTGGACCAAACAATTTCTTTATTCTTACGGCTAGACCGGCAAATTCAGCAGAACCAATTCATCAATTCTTAGCTTCTATTGATATTAATATACCTTTAGAAAATATAACTGGACTAGGTAATAGTACAGGCCAAGCAAAAGCTGATTGGATGGTTGCTAAAGCAGCGGAAGGGTACAATGACTTCTACTTTGCTGATGATGCTATTGCCAATGTAAATGCCGTTAAAAATGCTTTAGACGTATTAGATGTCAAATCTAAAATTCAACAAGCTAAGATTAAATTCAGTAAAACAATATCGCCTAGATTCAATCAGATTATTGAAGAGAATACAGGTATGGAGAACTATAAAGTGTTTTCTGATATTGTAGCAAGAAGAAGAGGAGCTGGTAAAAACAAATTTAATATATATGTTCCACCATCAGCCGCAGATTTTGAATTATTATTATACAACTTTGTAGGTAAAGGAACGTTAGGTGAAGAGCAAAAAAGATTCTTTGATCAAGCTTTATTAATACCTTATGTTAATGGTAATGATTTGATGGATGCCGCAAGACAATCTATTAAAAGAGAGTACAAAGCATTGACAAAATCGTTTCCAAATATAAAAACTAAGCTTGAAAAATTAACTCCAGATAAAGACTTTACGTATGATCAAGCATTACGTGTTGCAATATGGAAAGAGGCCGGCACGGAGATCCCTGGGCTATCACAGAGAGATACAAACAAGTTAACTGAATTGGTTAATAACGATCCAGAATTATCAGCGTTTAAAGACGGATTAAAAGCGATGAGTCGTCAAGAAAAAGGGTGGGTAAACCCTTCTGAATTTTGGGACACAGATACTATAATATCAGATTTACATAATGTAACCGAAGGTGCCGGAAGGAAGAAATTCTTAGGTGAGTTCATGGACAATGTCGAAGAGATGTTTGGTAAATGGGAAGCCGGAAGATTGGTTGGTCCTAATATGAATAAGATTGAAGCTGTTTATGGTTCAAATGTTAGAGAAGCTTTAGAAGATTCTTTATATAGAATGATCAATGGTAAGAATAGAAGTTATGGTAAAGATAAAGAGACTAGCGCCTGGAGCGAATGGGTTAACGGATCGACCGGGACTATTATGTTCCTTAACGCAAGATCTGCTGCTTTGCAGCTAATTGGAGCAGTCAACTTCTTAAACCTAAGAGACAATAACCCCGTAGCAGCTGGAGCGGCTTTTGCAAATCAAAAACAATACTGGTCTGATTTTGCTCTTATATGGAACTCTGATAAAATGAAAGAACGTAGAGGCGGACTAAAAGAAGACGTTGCTTCTGCTGAAATCGCTAACGCGGCTGCTGGTAGTAAAAATAAAGTTGGCGCAGTGATATCTTATCTATTAAAGATAGGTTATACACCAACACAATTAGCGGATAGTTTTGCCATTGCTTCAGGAGGTGCTCCATTCTATAGAAATAGAATTAAAACTTATCAATCAGAATACGAAGGTCTTGATTCAGAAGGCGAATTAAAAAGAAAGTATACCGATAAAGAAGCGGAAGATAAAGCATGGAAAGACTTTACAAAAGTATCTGACGAGACACAACAGTCAGGTGATCCAAAAGATATATCTAAGCAACAAGCTAGCCC
>Ga0208795_1000764_pt1 | contig 15401 bp, 12 predicted proteins | sample CB_VirMetaG_6_FD_184541 | JGI IMG/M metagenome (GOLD analysis project Ga0208795, IMG submission 184541) | Freshwater to marine saline gradient viral communities from Chesapeake Bay - CB_1508_2 Viral MetaG (SPAdes) (version 4) | ecosystem: Environmental > Aquatic > Marine > Coastal | place: USA... | reverse complement strand
ATTGGCCTTGCAATATTAACAGGAGGAGTTGGAGCGGCAGGAAAACCAAAAAATGGTTCGGGTAAATCAAGTAGATCATTTAATAATTGTACCGTAAAGATTGGGCTTGTGCCAGAAATTATTTCGTAAATTCCTCCATTTCCGTCAATAATTATATCCCCAATTGCTGAATTTGTAGCAATAAAAGTAGAGTTTCCCAATAATTCGGAACGATTAACGAGTGTTATACTATACTGTTCTGAACCTAAATCACTCGTAGCACTAATATCGCCTTGAGCTACAAAAGTCGGCTTACTTCCACTTACATTACTATTTATTGCCGTTAATGGTTGACCTATCAATCCTAAATAACTAACAACTAAAAGTAAAAACAAAAATATTTGTTTCATAATTAAATTTATTTACGTTTATAAATATAAAGAAATAAGATTTTATCACACTAATTAAATAGGAATATATAAGTGGCGTAGATACAGATTCAATATAAAAATCCCTTTTTAAAATAAAATAATACGTTTTTTATTATCATAGCATTTCATGCTGATAAAATCTACTTGTAAATTTCTATCAGAAAAATGTTTTGTTAAATTATCAACAGTAAGATGAAGGATTTCATGAAAATCTACGTTATTTAATTCAGCAACACTGCCGTCAAAAAACTCTAAATATTTTTCTTTCATGTTATCATACACTGATTCTGCTTTTTCTGTGGCATTAATAGATAAAACAATTTCTTTTACTTTTATGTAATTATTTGTTCCATTATCTTTCCACTTTATAGTTCTTAAATCTGAAAAGGCAAACTTAAATAATTTTGGTTGTTCTATAATTGGTGGCTCTATTGGATTAGGATTATTTTTAATTGCACCTTCTAATTTTAGTGCCCCAGCACCAAAATAATTATCTTCACCGCTTATACCCAAATCTTTAGCATTATTTTTTAAATGTATTTCCAAATCTCTGTGAGTATTAATAACATCCCCCCATTTACTTAATATAAGAGCACAAGCACCAGTAACGATTGGGGTAGCCATAGAAGTTCCATCCAAAGAGGCATATCCATAATCGCCGTATGTGCTATAAATGTTTTCACCGTAAGCCGCAATATCCACTGCCACACCCCCACTACTAAAATCGCTGAATTGATCTTTTTCATTAATAGAAGATACAGAAATCACTAAATCATCATAAATTGCTGGCGCATTAACACTATCTCTTTTCCCATCATAACCTGAATTACCCGCTGCGCATACCACAAAAACACCTTTAGAATTTACATATTTTAATGCGTTTTCTATTAAACGTGATGTCCCACTCATCCCCAGCGACATATTTATAATTCTTTTATCATTATTGTGTTCGCCTAAGTCAACATCAGCACAGTATTTTATAGCGTCGGCAATCCAATTTTCATATCCTTGCCCATTGCCATTTAAACATCTGACAAGAACTAATTTTGTTGCGGGTGCAACTCCTATTATACCTATATTATTATCTGTACCTGCAATTAATCCTGCCACGTGATCACCATGTTTTTGATTATTGTTATCTACCTTATCATCTGTAAAAGTGACGCAATATTCATGTAAAACATTATCATATAAATCTGGGTGTGTTACCTTATATGCAGTATCTAGGACAAATGCAACTACCCCAACACCCTTGGTTTGTTTAAAAGCGTCTGTTGTACCAATTAAATCATGCCAATAATCTTTTACTTGACCAGACATCGTACTAAATGATAAATCATTAATTTTATAGGGTGGTAAAGAAATAAGAGGTATTTTATGCTCAGTCATAAATTTTTATATAAATAGTTTTGCCAATTCAAAATAATTTCCTTATCTTTGTGTTTTATTAACTCCTCTTACAACAAATATGATATATGATCAGTGAAAATCAAGTTAAAAATTTTTTAGACGGTATTGGCCCTTATAGCGCACTCAAATATGTACGAGCAGTCGAAGCCGATAATGGTAATAATAAGGCTGTAATTACTATAAGAGAACCTGAAAAAGATGATGTAATAACTAAAGAAATAAAGTTTACACCTTTTATTTTTGTTAAGGAAATAGATTTTGATAAGTTTTTCACCTATGAGACAGTATTAATTGATCCAAAAACTATTATTGATGGTTCATTCATATATAATGAAGAGGTTTATTCTATCGTAGAAGGGCAAATGGAGGGGCTACAAGCTAACTTTATTAAGGAGGAAGCTACTTCTAGGTTTTATATATTTAACATCAATATACCCGATAAAAAGACTCGTAAAATTCTCTTTCTTGAGAAGATGAAATATTACAATATTTCAAAAAGAAAATTACAAATTGATCCTAATGTAAAAAGATTAGTCGAAGGGTTTAAATACCTTTATGAGATCAATACATTAGAATATCCTAAAAGCATTGATAACCCTCTTTTCAAATTTCGTAAGAATGGTAATGAAAGAAAAATTAGAGGAACATACAGTGATCTTCTTCAATTTTTCAATGAGGGGGGGATGGATATTTATGATCGCAAAGGAATGTTTCTAAAGCATGATGATTTTCTCAAGGCATTTAAAAATAGTTCTAAAAGAGAACAAATAAAATTATACTATGGATTATATGATACCATAAAGTCTATAGATAAAACTATTAACATCAAGGATTTTAAATTTAATAATTTATTTAAAATTAAAATAGATGAATTAAAAGTATTAAATACATTAAAAGAAAAGTTTAAATTAGAAATAAATGGTTATTATGATTCATATAATAGTCCGGTTTCAGTGGAATTATCTAATAAGTCCTTTGATGAATATGTTACATCTAATGCGATACAAAATCAAGATTTAGAGCATAAATTTTTGAAATTAGGTTCTAAACACCAATTGTTTGTTACTGCTGAAAATACAACAAAATGGGAGAATTATGTTAATGTTTCAACTCTATTTGAAGGTATAGTTGATCTAACTAATAATTGGGAGTTAGCCGAACGAGCAATCAGCAAATTTGTTGAGTATTTTGTCACATTTGAACAGATGACTCATACACAAATTGTCTTAGAACAAGATAGTTTTTCAAAACTATTTGGTGATAATTTACCAAAGTTTATTGAATATTTTTCAACTAAATATACAGAGAAATTAAATAAACTAGATGGTGGTAAATCACTAACAAAAACTAAAATCCCAGTCTATATAGATATTATCGGCATAGATAAATTTCTGGATGAAGTTGGTGAAGATGCTTTTAATGTTTCTATTAATGAACAAACATTAGAAGAAATAAACTTTTCTTTTCACAAATCTTATAAGGGGTTAAAATTCGTCGATATTATCAGTCATTGGAACAAAGATATTTTTGAATCTAAATCGCCTTATTTTTTACCCATGAATATTGTATCACAAGTTATGATACAAACAGGGATACGATTATTTAAAGGGATAGAATTCAAAGATTTAAAAATTCTTGTTGCAGATATTGAAACAAGAAAAAGAGCTGATTTTGCCCACGATGATCGTGCTGCGCTATTTCCAGAAAGGGGAGAAATTTTTCAATTGGGTGTTGCATGTACAAAACATAATTATGCCGAAGTATTGTATGCAGAAAACCCCAAAGAGGAAAAAGAACTCATAGAAAGATTTTATGTGATTATTCATGAATTAAATCCCGATATGATTTTAGGGTATAATTCAGAAAAGTTTGATTTTCCATTCCTAGAAAAACGATTAGAAATGTTGGGGGGGACATTACCTAATAGTAAAGGTGAGCCTTGTGTTTATGAATATATAAGAACTTTAGTGAGTGGAGGAGTAACAGGTTATAATTATAAGTTTTATAATAAAAGACCTTCATCTCTAAAGGTAGGTGGTGCTACTGAATCTTATACTCAGACAAATATTGCAGGTATGTCAGTATTAGATGGTATACACTGCGTACAAAAATTAAAAGCGATAGATAAAAGACCATCTGCTGGATTAAAACAAAATGTTATACGGGAGAATATTGTTAAACCTAATCGTGTATATATTGATGGTAATAAAATTGGTGAAATAGGTCAAGATAAAAGAACATATTTCTTAGATGACACTAATGGCAATTATTTCGTCAATGAAAAACTGTTTTCTGTTCAAGAAAAGCTGTTTTCCAAAGAAAACATCTCTCGTACAGAAGATGGAGATAAATACTATGGTGGATCAAACAATTTATATATCTTAACTAATAATGGTATAGATGATAAAATAGAAAACTGTATTAATGTCATCTATTATAACGGTGGAGATATTAATTTATTCAGAAATAGTGTTTATTCAGTAATAGAACAATATGATAAATTAATTTTACCCAGTAAAAGATTTGGAATTGAGTATAAAAATACTGAGAAGTGGAACGATATAATTTCTTTTTTAACTAATCTGAAAAGTGATTTTCAGAATTTAAAGGTTGTTTATTTCTACAAAGATTTTGATAAATATGAAGCTGTAACAGGCAAACAAATAGTAGAACGGTACTTGCTAGATGACCTTTGGGAAACCCTAGAACTGTTTAGAAAAACAGGTCAGAGTTCATTTATGTTATGTGATTGGATTCAAATCGGTGTTCAGCGAATTTATACAATGGGATATGCCTCTATGTGGAAAATTCTATTGACTAATTGGTTTTATCACAAAAAATTAGGAATTCCAGATTATGAACCTTATAGAAAAATTAACGGTGGATTAATTGGTATGTTTAGTGCAGGATTTCATAAAGATGTTGTTAAAAACGATGCTAGTTCACTGTATCCGGCAGCTAAATTGGCTTACATGAATGCCCCCGATTGGGATTTAGATGGTATTAGTGATGCACTACTGAAGTTCATGTTGAATACAAGACTACACTATAAAGACCTGAAAAATAGATATTATAATTTAGGGGATAAGGAAAAATCTGATTTATATGATATTTTACAAGGGCCACTTAAAATTTTTATTAATTCATATTATGGATTCTTAGGTGCTTTTGATGTATCTCCCTTTAGTTCTATGTTAACGGCTCATGGTATTACTGCTAATTCTAGATCATTTGCAAGGCATATGATTAGATATTTTTCCACAAAGGGGTTTGTTCCAATTTATGTACACACTGACGGTGTTAATTTTAGGTATCCCGATAATGTTGACAATTATACTTACATAGGACAGGGTAAGAACTGGCTTGTTAAAAAAGATGAGGCATATACTGGATTAAAGGCTTACGTTGCAGAATATAATGATCTCTTTATGGAAGATAAGATGGGAGTTGATATTGATGGTATTGATATTTCCTGCATTAATATAGCAAAATCTAATGTTGTACACTATAAAAAATCAAGAAAAGCTAAAGGTTTGAATGAACTTTATATCGGAGGTGATTTAGATATTGTTGGAGGTCTTACAAAAGAAGATACTTCTAACTATATAAAAATTTTCATAAATAAATCTATTCATAAGTTAATGGGTGCAAAACGAGAAGAAGATGGTAAAATATATGGCAATGAATTTTTAATTGATTTTTTTAACTATGTTAAAAAAATAGTTAATAGAGAAATCAAGGGAATTGATATAGCATCAAAAATAAAATTTAAAGGTTTATTACACTATGAAAATAATTCAAAAGTAAGACAACCCCCTTACGAATTAATTAAAAAAGAAAACTTAGAAGTTGAAACAGGAGGATATTTTTTCTTTTATAATATTGGAGATTCAGCAAAAAGTGGAAACTACCCGATAGAGAAAAATAACTTGGGTAAGTTTAATATAACTAATTTCACCGATACTCAAATAAGCGATTTAATGGAATCATTAGATAAAAACAATATAAATTTCTTAGAGGCCATTATCAAAGAACACATAGAAAATGAAACTTTTACATATAATCGTAAAAAAGTTAACGGTAAATTAATCTCTTGTGAATTTTTATTAAAAGAGCCTTTTGATAATATTTCCTATAATAAAATAACTAAAAAAAATGAAAAAAACGGGAAAGAGGTCTTTTTTCAAATTGAGTTACATTATGAAAAAGCTAATATTAAATCTTTACCCATTGATGATCACGAAGCATTGGTTGATTATAATACTGCATTATACTTGGAGAAATTTATAAAAGCTGTTTCGCCTCTGTTCTTGGTATTTAAACCAAAAGTAAGAGAATATTTAAATGTCAACATTGATACAAAAGAATTTAAAATTCCTATGTTAAACAAAGAAGATTTTGAACTAATAAATGGCATCCCATTAGATGGCAAGGAAAATAATCAACAAGATTTAGAACAAGTATTAATGCCTGAGCCAATAGAAATGAGATATTGGCAAGAAACTCAACAATCTCCCCATTGGTTTTTAGATAAAAAAGACTTTAAAGGAGAACAAACAGAGTTCGTAATTAATAAAAACAATCAGTATTTTTGCACTTTAAATAAAAGGGGTGCAATACAATTAGAAGCATTTAAAGAAAAAATTTATGTTTAAAGAACAATTAGAAACCGTTATAGATGAATTAAAATATTTTAATTACTCTAATCCACAAAAACACATACAACGTTTTGTAAAATCTTTATCAAATGGGAAAATATTATTATTTGATAAAGATGACAATGAAATTTGGCATAGGTCGGATTCTAATTTACTTAACGAGTATAATATGGAAGTATTTATAGGTGCATTAATATCCTATAAATTTGAAAACTACGATGAAGGATTAAATTATATGAGAGATTTACTTATAGAGAAAAATTTACAGTATGGTAATGCTATTTTAGAACCAATGAAGGTTTTTTCTAGTAAGGTTTCTAATGAAGATGTCATCTTGTCAAGAATGGATGAAAAATTGGCAAGAATTGTTAATTCAAATGATACTACCGAAGATGCTTGGCTAGATTTAATAGGCTATTCAATATTTTACCTCATTAATAAAATATTCTATTAAATTAAAACGTCCACTATTTTGACTTTGAATAGTGGACGTTTTAAAGAAATATTATGTTAAAAACCTAACTAAATTAAACGAAAAATTAAATATGGAAATATACGTTTAAAAAATTTACCTTCCATATTCAATATAAGAAATATGGAAGGTAAAAACGATTACCAGAGTACTGGTTTAAATTCTTTTATAAGTTTTAATTGTAAACTCTTACTTCTATCATATAAAAATCTAAAATAGAATCAGAAGGTGCACCGCTAGAATAAGAAACAAGTCCCATCTCTGTATTTGCGCCTACTACTGTTTTTATAACTTCATACTCATAAGACAAACTATTTGTTAAAGTAATAATAGGAAAAATTTTATTTATATCATTTTCATTTTGTATTACTAATTTATAAATTCCTCTCCCCGTTCTAGTCCACACTGGAATAAAACCTAACGTATTTTCCAATATAGTGGGAAAAGGGGCTGAAGAACCAAATTGAGTAAGTAATGCAGTATAAATTTTATAAGGTCTTGAATCTGCTACTTTTGTGTCTACATAACTTTTATCTACTAAACTGCGGTCTGTGTAGTTAGCTGAGTAGTCTGCACTATAAGTTATACCGGAAAAAGTAGAATTATTAGAATTAACCTCAACTGTATCATGATCAATAATTGACATTGATGTTTTAGTAGAACCATCTACTGATTCTGTTATAAAACCAACTTCATTTGCATTTGTCACCCCTACAAAAGAATCATTTAAACCTCTATTAATAATAATTCCTGTTTTGGTGAAAAAATTATCGGTTATTGTTTCATAAGGTGAAACATAATTAAAGACTAAATCACCATTGTTTGAACTAGCCACAGTACCATCTCCCACAGTACCACCCCCTCCATAAATACCGCTATTTGCAGTAACAGTTTCCAACTGATTTTTATTATAGTTATCAATTAGTGTTATAACTCTTGAATCAAGTCCAGAACCCAAAAACGCATAAGATGGCAATAGCCCCGCTTGACCGATTGGCCGTGCAATATTAATTGGAGGAGTTGGAGCGGCAGGAAAACCAAAGAATGGTTCTGGCAAATCAAGCGGGTCATTTAAAAGTTGAACAGTAAATGTTGGACTTGTACCAGATATTATTTCGTAAATTCCACCATTTCCGTCAATGATTATATCACCTATTTCTGAATTTGTTGCAATAAACAAAGAGTTCCCCAGTAATTCAGCGCGGTTAACAAGCATTATACTATACTGTTCTGAACCTAGATTACTTGTAGCACTAATATCGCCTTGAGCTACAAATGTTGGCTTACTTCCACTAACCGAACTATTTATTGCAGTTAATTTCATATTTTTATTATAAATATCTTTAGAAGTTAATAAAAATTTTTATATTTAAAATAAAAAATGTATATAATGGGTTTAGATGCCAGTACTTCTACGATTGGCATATCACTATTAAAAGAGACGGGGGAATTAATTTTATTGACGCATTTTAAACCAAGGACATTAAATAATGTAGATCAACACATTATGTTATTAAATAAATGTGAACAATTTAAAGTATTTATTTCAAATCTTAATTTTAAGAATGAAGATTTGAAAACAATTGTAGTTGAACGCGCATTGGTAAGTTCAACTAATATTAATACTTCTGCAATGCTTAATTCATATCAGGGGATGTTGTTACATACATTAAGAGAAACATTTCCTAATGCCATATTAGAATTACCAACTGTTGATGAAACTAGGAGACTTGTACTACCAGAACTCATTAAGGATAAAAAACTTTGGAACGCAGTTCCTTCAGTTCTTAAAGGTAGAAAGAAAAACTCTGATCTAAAAAAATTAATTGTTTTGGCATGTATTTCTAATAGATATTCTGATATAAAATGGACTCTTAATAGAAATAAAATTTTAGCTAAAAATAATTTTGATAAGGCTGACAGTGTAGTAGTTGGGCTATATCACCTAATAAAAAATAAATTGTTTGTTCCTGAAAAATATGATATAGAGAAAATATTATCAATTGTTGGTAAATATCTTGATTATATAGATTGGATCGAAATCATAAAAGGAACAAAAATTGAACAAGACGTTTTAAAGAAATATTATGTTGAAAATCTTACTAAATTAAATGAAAATTTAAATATAGAAATATACATTTAAAAAATTAACCTTCCATATTTCTAATATTGAATGTGGAAGGTTATTACGATTACCAGATTACTGTTTTATAATTGTTTTATAGGGATTATGGGTAAACTCTTATTTCTATTGAAGTTTTAAAAAAACCATCCCCGTCAGAAAGTAAATCATCGCCCCTAACGTTATTGTCATAACTAGAAAATGTAATTACGGAGTCTTGGTTACTATAACCCCCAGTGACGTAAATTCCATTTAGATCATCCCCGTTACCACCAGTAAATAATACAAATGTTTTAGTACTATTGAAAATGTTATTGGGGTTGTTAGTCCTATACATACCAGCACCAAAACGAGTAAAAATAATAGTTTCCCCCAAAGTATTTTCCAAAACAGTAGCAACGGGGGCACTAGTACCTTCTTGAGTAAGTAGTGCAGTATAAACCTTATAAGGTCGTGAGTTTGTTATCATTTGTTCAACAGTACCAACATCGGGTACTGATCTTGGATTATTCATTAAATCGGTTGAGTAATCTGTTTCATATTGTAGCCCCTTTCTTGCTGATCTCAGGTCTCTTATATAAATATTTCCTAAATCCCCAACAAGGTATAAAGAAGTAGAATCTGTTTGAAACACAGTATTGTTAGATTCTCTAACAGAGTTTATTTTTTCACCTAAAATATAGGTATCTGTAAAAAAATACTTTTCTTCAACAGTGTATCCTTTTACTAAAAAGTCATAATCATTAGTTATATAATAATCTAAATCTCTCGTTTGCCAATCAACTGTATCTATCCTAGAAAGATATATATCTGCGATTATATAATCACCAGTTAAAACATTTTTAATTATAGTATTTCCATAGACATTTTCTATAATAAGCTCTCTAGGTAATGGATCAGTAGTTAGTTCAAAAATGTTTTTAGCAGGAGTATTAGCACTTTCCACTAATATATTATTTAAAGTAGTATTAAGAGGTGTTAAATTAGTAGTAGTAGGGTCAGTAACCATACCTGCACCAAAAATACTTGAGCGCATTACTGCATTAGCATCTGTATATAAAAAATTTAAAGGAGAGTACGTAGCAGATTGATTTAGTGTGTTAGGGTAATTTCTAATAATAAAATCACCTAACCTAGCTCCTATACCGGGGAAATTAACATTAGGATTAAAGCCTACAATAGTCATAGCTCTATTTCCTATTAACTGGGTATTTGGATAACTAAACGGATCAGTATGGCCTACTGTAAGTTCTATACTAGATTTACCATGTACGTGCATTTTGTCTGTATCTCCCCCATTCCCCCATTCGCCTATATATACATTCTGACTAATATCTGCTCTTGAATTATCACCAAATAGCATTTTGGAACCATTGGGTCTGCTGTAGATAGTTGCAGTTGGATAATTAGTTAATGTATTACTTGCACCACCTATTATAAGAAGTACAGAATCAGCTATATAATTAAACTTAGTACTATCGGAATCTATTGTTCTATCTGGGCCACCAAATATTAAAGCATCTTTAGGTACTGTCAATCTTTTTTCCAATTGATTTTTATTATAGTTATCAATTACTGTTATAATTCTTGAATCCAATCCAGAACCCAAAAACGCATAAGATGGTAATAATCCAGCTTGACCGATTGGCCTTGCAATATTAACAGGAGGAGTTGGAGCGGCAGGAAAACCAAAAAATGGTTCGGGTAAATCAAGTAGATCATTTAATAATTGTACCGTAAAGGTTGGGCTTGTGCCAGAAATTATTTCGTAAATTCCTCCATTTCCGTCGATAATTATATCCCCGATTGCTGAATTAGTAGCAATAAAAGTAGAGTTTCCAAGTAATTCGGAACGATTTACCAGCGTTATACTATACTGTTCTGAACCTAAATCACTCGTAGCACTAATATCGCCCTGAGCTACAAAAGTCGGCTTGCTTCCGCTTACATTACTATTTATTGCCGTTAATGGTTGACCTATCAATCCTAAATAACTAACAACTAAAAGTAAAAACAAAAATATTTGTTTTAACATTAAATCTATTTATATTTATAAATATAAAGAAATAAGATTTTATGAATATAATAAAAGAGGGTCAAGAGGGAAAGGGACTTATTATAGAAAGCGATGGTTATTTTGATCCTTCATATGAAAAAAATAAAATAATTTTAAATGAAGCCAAAGAAAATGCTAAAACGGCTTTAATTAACCCTTATATATATGTAATCTTACAAAGATTTGGTGCTGAAAATAGAAATAAAAGAGTATATCCAGAAGCTGTTTTAAAAAAGGCCGTTGAAGAATATCAATTTCATATAAAGGGAAGATCAGCATTAGGTGCAGTTGATCACGAAGATTCAACAAACGTTTCATTAAGAAAGGATAGTTTAGGACTTTTATTAGAAGAAGCTTACTGGGAAGGAAATGCATTAATTGGTAAAGTTTATCTGCCAATTACCAGAGCTTATAGAGCACAAGGTATTGTTTCAACAGAAGTTGATCATATAGCAAACCTTATTTTTGAACATAATATACGTATTGGAATTTCATCCAGAGGAATTGGGGAAGTTAAAAAACAAGGTGATTTGTCAATAGTGACAGAATATAATCTACTATGTTGGGATTGGGTTCAAATGCCATCAACACACGATTCATGGGCAATGAAAGAAGAAAGTGAAGCACTAGCATTAGTTAAGACCAAAAGTATTGTACAACCAGTTAAAACTAGCAAATTTGACAGATTAATGGATATGGTTGGAAGGTAATTAAAAAAGGAACTAACATTTATTTGTTAGTTCCCTTTTTGTTTTATTTCCAACCAATATTAAATTTTTCATAAAGTGATTGCCATAGTGGAGTAGGCTTTTCCCAACCTATATATCTTTCCTTTGATTTTTCCCACCACTCATAATTTAAGTCAACAATATCAAATACTGAAAATATTTCAGTATTTTGATTATATCTTGCTGTCGCAATTAAACTACCTTCTACTTCTTTTATAGAAACAGTCCCACTTTTATAAAAATCGCTAACAATATATGTGAAACCTTCACCTATATTGTATTCACATGTAATAGGAATACCTGCAACTATTGCTTCTTCAATTATTTTATTTATCATATTACAAAAACTTTTAAGTTACTTAAATAATTAACAATATCATATAATGCTCTAACATCACTGCGACAATACTTTGCTATTTTATCAATTTCACCATTTAAATAAAATTCATAAACTTTTGAACCATCAATTTCATCTGTTTTGGGAGAAGATAATTTTAACATTCTGCAAATAGATGCAATAGTAGCGTCTCCGTTAAAACTACCTCTACGCCAGACTTTAGTTATATCACAGTTTTTATCATCCCAAGGTTTACGATCATATTCCGAAATTAATGATGTGGGACTATAACCATAGATAATTGCCTTTCTAAATAAAACAGGTAAATCAAACCCATCTATGTTTGCACCAATAATTGTTTCAAATTTATTTTTTGACTGTTGTAGATAGGTTATAGCATAAAGAAAATCAATTATTAATTCTTCTTCATTATCATTTACATATTCTCTTTCTGTATAGTTTCCATTTAATAAAAATCCAATACAGATACAAATAACTTTATTATATTCTGGGTAAAGAGCAGCACTTTCCCAAATCTCTTTTTCAGTTAGTCCTTCTTCTATATCACCTTTTTTCAAGCGAAGTAATGTTCGTTTGTCCCATAACTGTTTTGCTTCAGCGTGGGCAGGGTTTGTACATAATTCTTCATATGTAACAAAAGGTACTGTTTCAATATCAAGATATATCGTTTTATCTTTTTTGATTTTTGATAAAAAATCAACTATTTTTGTTTCTCTCATTTCAAATATTCAGTTAAATTAGTTAATAATTGTGTTTTTCTTTCCGTCATATTATAGCTATTTACATCATCTATATGTTTCAATAATGAAACATGACGTTTTTCCGTTAAGTATTTATTTTCCATCAAAACTTTTACTGCACTATTAATATATCCTTTTTTAGCGTCTATTGCAATTGAGGGATATAAAAAAGGTAGTTCTCTATTCTCATAAATAAAATATCCTAAATACCCATCTCTTAAATCAAGATTTTTTAAAATATTTTCATATTTTAAATCCATTCTTATAAAATCTATATCGTAACCACCCAATGAAAAAGATATAATCTTATTATCACTCTCATCAGAAAATTTATTTGTTGTAACATCTTCTCGTTCCAATTTAGGTTTAATTAGATTAAATACATCACTTGTCAAAATCACATCTATATCTTTGGGTTTTCTATTGACTATTCCATAAAGATACAACGAAATAGTACCACCAAAATAATAACTATTTAAATTTTCATCTAAATAGTTTATTACTTCATTAAAGTTTTTAGTTTCTTGCATAGTTTTTTAAATTTTAAAAGTTAATTATTAATACAACAAAAATACAATTAATATTTGTTAAAAACAAATTTTTAATTAAAGATATTACTTTATTTTATCGTTAATATTTAAAGAGGTATGTTTAATTCTTTCTTTTTCTCTTCAATAATATTTTTTATTACATCGCCGTGGCAAGGTTTAGGAGAACAAAAACAAACTAGATAAACATCACCTTTCATTGATGCTCGATATATTTTATTTAGTTCGTTTCTAATTGCTATATTATCATCTAACAAAGAAGTTACCAGATATTCTCTATATTTTTCTATTGATTCTTCTCTACTATCACAAGTGAATTGAGCCAAAGTTTTTTTATCTTTCACAGAACTATACGGATTACCTAAAGGTGATCCTCTTCCGATATAAAAATCATTATCGGTGACAGTATGTTTATATTTGTTAACAACTTTTATCATTGTATTTCCTTTTCCAATAATTTATTTTTCCCCCAATTAGTTGTCCAGTGCTGATCAGTAACAACATGATTTTCCCTTACTGCCTTAAAAATATTATATTCAAAATCATTATAATGAAAACTGTCAGCATTTCTTATAACAATTCCTTCTGTAGTTTTTAAATCCAGACTATTAAAAATTCCCTCTATTATATCATTATTAAAAATACCCCTATATAGCACAGGAACAGATATAATATTTTTTTCTACAAAATATTTTACAGTATCATCCCATGAACTACATATATCGCCTTTATACAAAGCGAAACCATAAAAATAACTTAATAAATTCTCATATTTTATAGAATGTGCTGCATATAAGTTTTCACCAAATATTTTTTCATCATCTTTCATAAGATATTGAAAATTTGATGCAAACCCTTTAACCCAATTCCTAGATGGATGATTGTTGGAATCTAATGACCTAGCATGAACCAACCTATTGGTTATACCAGTATTTTCCCCATCCATTTTTTCAGTAATAACAATTTCTTTTCCATCTAAAAAAAGATAGTTTCCAAATTTAGAATCATCTTCAACATTAGAAAAGGGTAAATGATATGTTCTTTGATATTTCATAATTAATAATATCTATTGTTAACTGAAAGTACATTTAAACCTAATTTACGAGCATGATTAGTAACTGACAATCTATCATCCACTATAAAGTCTATATAATAGTACCGAGCAATAATTTCCCACATATTTTGCTTAACTATGTGGTCACTTCTAGTATCATCTTTTTCTCTAAATAATATTTCATCATAAGCAATTTCATGTAGTTCAAGCCAAGCTAAAGTTTCCTCCATCATGGTTTCTGGACGTGCTGTGCAGATTATAATATAGTCAGGGTACGATTTATACAACTTGTAAACATAATCGCTTAAAACGTCATCTATGGCTCCCACCTGATCTCTATATGATCTTGTTTTTGCAATAGCTAGTGTTCCATCAAGATCAAAAATTGCACACTTATCTTTTTTAGTACTATCATTAAAAATTTTATAATCTACTTTTTCAAGCTCATCGTAAAAATTAGAATATTTAGATAGTTTACTAAATTGATCTTTTATAATATTCTCATCAACCGGAATAGACTTTGTTTTGTTATTTGCTAACAATGTTTTTAATGGGATGTTTGTTAAATCAATCCATTTAAGTTTTATATCCCTTGTTTGTTGATACTCTTTTATTAAATCAATAAATAGCTTTACGTGATGTGGATTTAAATTTGTATTGTCAATAATGACATCCTCCGGCATAGTAAGAAAACGCTCAAAAGCTTGTAAAGCAATTGATTGTAATATTGCCTCATTCTTAGGATAGAAAGAATAATTTTTGTAGAAAGTTGTTCTCATTTCATCATATGAAATAACATTAACTTGTTTGCCCCTACAAAGTTCTTTACGTTTGGTAGATTTACC
>Ga0208795_1000759_pt1 | contig 15497 bp, 16 predicted proteins | sample CB_VirMetaG_6_FD_184541 | JGI IMG/M metagenome (GOLD analysis project Ga0208795, IMG submission 184541) | Freshwater to marine saline gradient viral communities from Chesapeake Bay - CB_1508_2 Viral MetaG (SPAdes) (version 4) | ecosystem: Environmental > Aquatic > Marine > Coastal | place: USA... | reverse complement strand
CAAGCCTTGACCACAAACTTCTTACTGCCACCAGAAGTACGCTGAGGGCTATTGCACTTCATCTGGGACTTTACAGCCCGCTTCATCTTCTTATCCATTACGACTTACCTAGGTAGAAACTACCTGCTGCCAGAATAGAAATCTTGAGCCATTCAAAGTGAACAATGGCATTCTCCAGTCGGACAAACTCAGTGACTGTCTTGGTTGTGTCGATCAGACCCATGAAGTTAAAACCAACTTCCTGCTCTACCGGAACCACAATGTCCAATCCAGTCAGACCACCCATCATCGCCCAAGCTCCTAGGCCAATCATAGATAGTACAAAGATACGGCGAGTCATCTTGGCAAAAGGATCATTGCCTACCCTAGCAGCCGCTGCATCAGCAGCTTTCGTGGCTCTGTTGGAAGCAGCATCTGCCTCTTCCGTCTTAGCCTTCATCATGTTCATCATTAGTTCGTTCTGTTTGGCCTTGGCTTCTTGAGCCTTGTCAATCATCTTGAACAAACCACCCATGGCTGCACCACCAGCCATCGTCAGTAATTCAACAGGGATCATTCTTTGTCCTCCTTCTTGGACTTACCCTTCACATACGCATCAGCACCGAAGAATGCTGAAACTACCAGTCCTACGGACATGAAATAAACGCCAGACATGTCCCCAATGATCTTGGATTCATTGTCAAACCCAAGTGCGCCACTGGCGAACACAAACAACGGGTATCCCAGCATTCCGAACAGCGCAAACCAGACCATCTTACGCTGCTGATCTCGCTTGGCATCTTCGTCCTCCATTTCTCGACGCATCCGCTCGATGTGGATTTTGTACTCGGCTTCGTCGATTTTTCCGTCGCCATTGATGTCTGCCTTTTCAAAGTCAGTCATGTCAGTTTCCTGATAGGGGGTTGTCCAGAGCCTTCTGGATCTGGTCTTGTAACTCGGTCTTGGTATTTTCTACCTTGATCTCGAACTTATCCATCTTGTCCTCGAAGCGCACGATCTTGTCGTTCACCCGCTTCTCGATGTCATAGGTCAGTTGTTTGGCATCCCGCAGGTTTTGCTCAATCGACTCCAGCAGGCGTTCCTGCGTTTCGATCTTGTTGGATGTCTGTTCCATCTGTGCGGCATAGGCTCCAAGGTCAAGGCCAGCAATCTCCTCAACCTTTTGGTACATCGTGAAGCCACCGTAGAGCGCACCCAGTACAGAGCCAATCCCAGCAATCGCCATGCCGACGGTAGTCAGCGTCATGCGGACACCAAAGACCGTGAAGTGCTTGTCCTTCAGCCCTTCGATTTCGTCCAGTTTGTCGCCTAAGTCAGCCATTTATAGTCGCCGGTATAATCGCTCTATAATTCATTTGATCCACCTACCCATAACCGGCTCATAAGTAAGCGCAAGCTGTTGATTCATATATTCTGAATGGCTCATATCTTATTTGACGGTCATTTGATTACTCTGCAAATGAGGTAACCTCTTTGTGCCTATCACACAGGCAGCTACGGCTTCCATGTGTGAGGCTGGCAAACATACTCAATTCTCAAACCCTCCCTGCAACTTCTTCAGGTTTTCAAGTTCCTGCTGAAGGCGCATCACCTCCAACCGTCTGGCTTGGAGTTCTAGTTGGTACAGGGTATTGCAGTTGATCCGCTCCTTTGGCCCATCAATCGGTATCACGATTCTTGCATATAGGCCAATGTCCTTGGTCTGCGGATTGGTGGGATCTTCGCTACCAAACGGACTGACCGCATTGTTGATGATGCCTGTCGCTCCCAGTTCAAATGTAGAGCCACCACCAATGGCGTTCTTACAGTCCAGATTGCCAGCACGGAATGAATCAGTCGCATAGCTACCCGGTGCGCTTGGGAGTTGTAGATTGAGCGAGGAGGAGTCTGCCATCGCCATACCGCAAAACAGGATTAGTGGTGCAGCTTTGAGCATATTCGGCTCGCCAGTAGAGTGCCTGTGCCATCGCCTCTCAGCTTGCTCTGGCTGCAAATGTATTGCGCCTTCTCTGCATCTTTGCTGCGGATGTAGACATCGAATTTGACATGACCCAAGTACCGCACATGGGCAACCCGGTAGCTGGACACGAACGGTACTGGCTGCCACTCATCGGTGAATACGCCGATCTCGTAATACTCAACATCCTTGCGCTTGTTGAATAACTCCATCTCCGCCTTGACCACACCTTCCACATGAGAAGTCGTCAGGGTCGGGTAGGTAGGAACCATCTCGTGTCCCCAAGCAGGCAAAGCCAGCAGGCATAGGGCTATTGCGCGATACACTCCGCCACCACTACAGAACGATATGTGCCACCCGGAAATGCCTTGTTGCCACCACCGCCATAGGTCGCAGCACTACTGATCTTGAACCAAGTCGTACCAGTCGCTGTCAGGTCATATTCCTTCGTTTGGTCGTACTCGACCGCATTGGTGTCGTAGTCGGCCATGTTCACGCTAGACACCGCTGATACGCTCACAGAGCCTGTGAAGGTCACCATGTCGCTCAGGCTAGGGCTGGCAGAGAAGGCCGTTGGGTAAGTGATCTTGGCCTTGTACGCATCCGCCAGACTGACATCGTAGCGAACCACAGGGATCACCCCACCATCAGCAGGAGCAGTCGTCAGGGTGTAGGCATTTGGGTTGCCATACACACCAGCCACATCGGTGTTGATGAGGCAGCGGGATTGGACTGTGCCTTCAATCGGGATCTCAGCAGCTTGTGCTGTGCCTGCCATCAGCAGGGCTAGTGCGATCTTCTTCATTTCCATTGCCCCTCCACCATTTCGGTGTGTAGTCGGTCATTCGCCATGCTGCGGAATGCTCTGCGGTTGTCCTTAATCTCGCCACCTTGAAGTATTACAGTTTCCTGATACACCCCACCCGGTATGCTCATTGCATAATAATTGTGCATTTTTACAGGATTCATCGCAGCAATCATCCCGGTTTGTCCGACAGCCATGCTCAGATCCGCGTCAGAGGCCGCCAGAGCCTTTTCTAGCGGTTCTTCTTCCTCATCCTTGTCCTTGCTTGCCTGATCTTCTTCGCTCGATTCAGGGCGTTCTGTAGGCTGCTGCTGGGCATAGGGGTCGTCTAGGGCTGAATACAGGGTCGGGATAGGTGGAGCAGTCTGCTCGATTTCGGGTTCGATGAAGCGGTAGGTATAGACCACCTGCGGATCTTCTACGCTACCCACTCCCGTTGTGGCGATCTCTCCATCACCCCAGAATCGGATCGGTGAATATGCAACTGGAACTGCTTTTGTGATCGTCTGACCAGAACGGCCCGACCAGTCATCGGTTTCGCTGAAGATGTACCCGCCATCTAAAGGATTTTCGTTGCGGATGGTGACGGTGAAATCGTCTGGTCTCTCTTTGACTGCGGTATAGCGATAAATGACACCGGTGACATCAAGCCCAGTTGTGGGTGGAATACCGAGCATCTGCTCTGACATAGACCAATGAAGGCCATTGGCCGCAGCGTTAGAACTGTAGCCATATATGGGGTCAGAAGAATAAGAGGGTGCTGAACAAGCCACCAACAATGCCAAGAGCCTTGAGCCTCTTAGATTCTGCATTGTCTTGCTCCTCATCAGGGGTTTTGTCGGTATGGGATTGCCATGCCAACTTCGCTTCGTTGCCGATCTTGCCATCATACGGACAAGGCGTACCGGCCATCATCATGGCATCAAACACCTTCTGGTCTTGGCACATCACCGACACAGCCGCTACCTTCATGCCCATGTCGTACAGGGCTTTGGCGTTCTTTAGGCGGATACAGTTTTCTTCGGTGAAGGTCGAGCCTACAGAGATGCCCAGAATCTGGGTCTGAACCGCTCCAGAAGCCCCAACGGTACAGAGGTCGTTGCCATTGCCTGCTGAGAATTGCGGGGCTATAGCGGACGGTGGAGGGCTTTTAACGGTAGTTGTTTGAGTGCCGTTACTGGTGACAGTCTGCTCAGAGATGATGGGTTCAGACAGAACATTCGTGGAATAGGCGATCAAGCCGCCAAGCAGGAGGCCGATGACAATCCAGCCAACCTGCTCGACTGGGTGTTTCATCTGCTTTTCTGCAAATCCCCGATCATCTCGAAGATTTGATCCAGCTTATGTTCCACCCTACGGATGTCCTCTTTGTAATCATCCCGGCGAACAAACTTGTCGTTCAGCCCGGATTGGCATTCGTACATCTGTTTCTCAATACGGCGAAGGTCGGTCACCACATTGCGGATGAACCAGCCGCCGATGGAAAGAAATGCTGTGAGAATCAAATTCCAAAAGACGACTGGTTCCATTTCATCAACTCCAAGGCATTCCGACTGCGGTGACAGGGTTAGCTTTCTCGTCAATCTTGGCTTGAATCTGAGCCTCAATGGATTCGACATCCAGCTTTGCCTTTACCCAACCGATCACTTGAGATTCGGTCAAACTGTCAAAAGCCGTGAAGCCATCCGCAGATGCGTCTGGTTCAAAGTCCAGAGTACCCTGCGCACCCATTGAATGTTCACCATCGACACCTTCGACTTTGAAATGAACACGAGTTACGCCACCGTCAGAAAGGTTGTACTCGGTGTTTGCGATTTTCCATACGAATGTTGCGGCCATGTCTTATGCCTCCAATGCTGCAATGCGGGTTTCTAGTGCTTCGATCTTGGATACTGCTTCCTGCAAGGCTGCGGTCAGCAGAGGCACTAGCTTGGCTTGGTCAATGCCTTGATAGTCTGGAACTTCACGAGTACCCATGACTGCTTCAGTGACCACATTGCCATCATCGTCCAGAACTGCCGGAGTAACTTCATACTCCTCGGTACGCATGGCATCCTTTTCACCCGTAACAGCTTCAGGGACAACCTCAGCAGCTTCATGGGCAAGGAAACCATCGACACGCTCGCCACTGCTAATCCATTCAAAGTTTACAGGCTTGAGTGCTTTAAGACGCTCAGTAGCACCTGTCATTGGCTGTACGTCAGTCTTTAGGCGATAGTCTGATGAGGTGTTGTAAGCGGTTGCTGAGGCTGTTACTGAGATAGAACCAACCGTTGAATCTTGCCTTCTAAATAAAACAGCATTTCCATCGCTTGAGTTTCTATTTACAATTAAAGCGTGGGAGCCATTCTGAATAAACTCAGAAATACTTTTTATAATAGGTCCTGCATTTAAAGCATTTGCATCAGTTCGCCCAACCAACAGATTACCACTGCTGTCGATGCGCATGCGTTCTGTGCCGCCAGTTTCAACAGTCAGAGCATTGCTTCCATCGGGCATTTTGATATAACAAGAGCCAATGCCTTCATCATTCATGCGAATAGTTGGCGTACCTGAACTATGTTGCAAGTTCAGAGAACCATTTTGAATATGCAATGCCTCTGTAGGACTAGTCGTACCAACACCCAAACGCTCAGCACTCGCATCCCAGAAGAACTTAGCCGTGGTTCCGGTATCTTCGTAGAAGATAACATCTCCATTGTTAGTAAATTCTTGGTAAAGCTTTGTGCCGTAAAAATGACCAATATAATTACTTTGTGCTTTTATATACCAATCATCAGTCTGACCAGTATCATCTAAGATTAGTTGAGCAAGTGTTCCATCAGAAATTGTGATAGAACCATCAGCAGTCACCGTACCTGTGACATCAATACCTGTGGATGTGGTGGCGAGTTTGGTGGAGCCAAGATGCTTAATCTCAACAGTGCCACCTGTTCCTGTATCTGTGCAGTAGATAAAGTGATTACCACCTGCATCCATCAAAGCAACATGAGAGCCTCTAAGTTGTAAGTCACCAGTGCCAGTATCTCGAATAAGGCTATTTGACCCATCATGGTAAATCTCAAGGTCACTTCCTGCACCAAAGATGGCTTTGTCGTTGTCGCCGAAGGTCATGTCACCAGAGGTCACAAAGCTCGTGCCGGTGATGGTCGTACCCGTAATCGCCCCCGCAGACGATCCACCAATGGTGACACCATCAATCGTGCCGCCGTTGATGTCTGGGCTGGTAAGAGTTTTATTGGTTAGCGTTTGAGTTGCTGTATTCCGAGTAACCTCAAAGCCACCCGCAGTACCACCGTCATGGACACGCAGAGTATCCTTGTCGGTATCTACCGTTACTTCACCTACCGCACCAGTAAATGCGTCATTCTGTGCCGTAGTGCCACGGCGAAACTGTACCTGAGTAGCCATGCTTATAAGCTCCCGTAGTCCGTTGAACTCGATACTGCATCAAAAACAGCACCATAATCGTAAATGCCATCAATTACACCTGTGTTGATGTTTGAGGCAACTAGGTTGATATTGGCAATATTCGTAGCACAAGTGCCAATATCTGTAGCATCACCGGCTACTGCGGTAATGTTTGTGTCATTGTTTGCAACAATGGTCACATTAGCGTTGTTGCTGGCAACAGTCGTTACATTAGATGCAATACCGGCAACGGTTTGAATTGCATCAGTAGCGTCTGTGCCATCTTCAATATCTGCCAAAGTTGCAATATCTGATGCCAATGGTGACAAGGTAGCCACATCAGCAACAGCAGCATTAACCGTCTGAATCTCTGAGGAAATCCCAGCTACCGTAGTAACTTCACTTGATATGCCTGCAACTGTAGTTACATTGCTTGCAACTCCTGCAACTGTGCTGACATTTGCTGAGATACCAGCAACCGTACCAATATCAGTACCATCTGCTGCAACCGTAGATACGGCAGAGGAAATGCCTGCTACCGTAGTTACATTTCCGCTAATCCCAGCAACCGTAGTTACATTTCCGCTAATGCCCGCAACAGTCGTGACATTAGAGGAAATGCCAGCAACGGTATTTACATTGCTGATATTCGTACCAACAATGTCAACATTGGTAATGCTGGTGGCAACCGTATCAATTTCGGATACCGCTTCATTCAGATCATTTGCAGCGGTTTCAATCTCAGAGATTGCTTCATTCAGGTCATTGGCTACCGTAATCACATCAGCGATGTTGGCAGCTACTGTATTTACAGAAGCGATATTGGTAGCCACAGTGCCAATGTCGGTAGCGTCACCAGCTACAGCCGTAACATTAGCGGCAATACCAGCAACCGTAGTCACATTGCCTGAGATGCCTGCTACGGTGGTCACATTCCCAGAGATGCCTGCTACCGTCTGGATAGCATCGGTGGCATCTGTGCCATCCTCAATGTCAGCCAAGGTAGCAATGTCGGCAGTAATAGCAGCCAGAGAGGAAACATCAGCAATGGTAGGGCCAGCCTCAGGGTCGCCTGTAGTGGCGTTAAAGCCCAGAACCGTACCTACACGGTCTGCCTTAGCAGGAAGCTCCATACTGACCGTCAGAGGGTCTGAGATAGGCGCTCTGAGCGACCTCAGGATGGCCTCAGCGTTCTGCTGGGCAAAGATCGTCTGAGCATCCAATTCGTCATTCAGGCTGCTAGCGAAGAGGTCACCACCTGTCACAAAGTCAGTGGTACGAGCAATACCTTTGTTACCCAGGATTGCTACCGTATCACTTGCTGTAGAGGCAGATACCAGCGTTACAGAGCCAGTACCGTCAGCATTGATGGTGACAGAGTAGTCCGTGGTAATGGTCAGGAGGGTGTCATTCTCATAAACAGCAATGTCGTTCTCAGTCAGAATCTCAAAGCTGAAGGAATAAGGGCCAGTTCCGGCAGAGCCAGAATAGACCACTCGGCGTGTTACATCTGAAATCGGGTAAGCCATCTGACTCTCCTGTCCTAGCTGACCTTATGGTAGTTAAAAATCAATGTGTTGCAAGACATTACTGAACCATTCTCTGAATGCGTTGTTCTATTTGCATGCCTTCTTGGATTTCCCGCTTCTCAATGCCCAAGGAAAGGGTAGGATCTTCCTCCTTCAGCATCATTCTGGCATGGCTGTAAGCGTCCTCAACCATACCCTTTACGATCCTCTGGGCTTCTACAGCGTTTTCTTCGGCAAAACGGATGAATGGTTCGTCAACAATCAGGTCTGCCAATGCCATTTCTAGAGTCTTTCCATCAAAAATAGGCTCTTGGGTAGCCAGCTCAATCAGTCGGTTGTACTGGCCTGCATTGAGCTGAACGCCATTCAGTTTCTTCTTAGGCTGGTATTGACCCACCCCAAAGGCATCTAAAACCTGATGGGCAGGACTGTATTTGCCTTCATTGATGCGAAGCGGGAAAGCCCTTAACCAAGCGCCATTTGGAGCTGACAATTCCTGTCCTGTGATGGAATCCAGTCGATTTGGGCGATCACCAGACAGGAACGGATTACGGTTCCGATACATGGCAATGGCATCCAAAACACCCTTAACGCCAGGATTTAGGTCGGAGTAGTAGTCTTGCTCAGGAATTGGGGACTTGATGTCTGGGTTAAAGATACGGTTGGTGTAAGCCAGCATGGAGCTGTAAGCGCCAACACCCGGTACAGGAGTACCACCAATAGCCACCTCAGCGCCTTGCTGTGACAGGCGGGACATGATGTTGTACAGGTAATCTATGCCTTCCTGACCTCGACCACGGAAGGTAGTCATCAGCTCACTCAAGCCAGAAACCACAGGAAGCTGTGACATGTAATCGGATACCCCAATACCGGCACCTGTGAAAATCTGCTCCATTGCAGCAACATCAGGCTCTAGGACAGAGTATTCGCCTACCGTAGCACCGACACCGAGCAGAGAACCTACAGGCTCCAAACCAAGGTAGCTGATATACACCTTGTCCTTGCCAACGCTGACGCTAGTGATCTGGCGGAATTTATTGATCTGTTCCTCATTTGTATCAGATAAATCTAATACGAAGCTATAAGGCTGCCAGCCTTGCGCCTTAAGAACATCTTGATCTTCCTTGCGATAAGGGCCAGCACCAGTAATGTCACCCTCCATCGCCATGGAACCAATGCCAAACATGACGCTAGAACCGAGGGTAGCCCTAGCCATTACCATGTCACGCTTTACTCCACCAGCAGCCCAATCTTCTCTGGCTCGCTTGGACAGAAATGCAACAGGAGTTCTCTTGCTGAACTCAATAGCAATATTGGTTGGAGTACGGATAAACGGAACATAAATCTTGGCAAGAGGATGATTAGCAATACGCTCCATGCTTGCCAAACGACCTTCTAGATCCTTGGTAAAGGTCATTTCCCCTGCAAAATCTAGGGCTTCTCGATGAATCTCATCTGGTGGGTTGCTAAGGACAGATGCCATACGGTCATCAGCCATGCTCTTCGCCTGACCAACATCCATGCCAGATTCAACCAGCTCATCGAAGTAACGACTGTGTTCACGGAAGGCTAGAGAATTGAGGCTGCGGCGATAGTTGAAGGCTTTGAAGAACTCATCCTCTGCCATCAATGCACGACCTGGAGCAGTGATGAACTTGCCGTAATAGCCCCAACCCTTAGCCAGGTTCTTTTGGAAGTCTGAGGCATCGTCAGCAACGGTAATGTTGAACGGATCGTCAATGGTTCTGTATTCGACCTTTGACAGACCCGTAATCTGCTTATTTTGCTTCCATGCTTCCTTGCCTAAAGCCCACCCTTCACGAATGCCCTGAGCCATGCTGTACATGTCCACCATCACTTCCTGCTGGCGGATGATGTCCTGTGAACCAAACATTAAACGGCGAGCTTGACCAAAAAGGGAAGCTGTCTGCTTTTCAGCAAAGCTAAGACCGGCAAACAAGGTGTTTGCAGTCATGTTCTTTACATGGGTGATTGGGCTGGACAAAAGACCATTGATCCAAGTGGTCATCCAAACATCCTTAACCGTACCCGGCAAAGAACGCTCTGCAATACCAAGACGCTTGGTCTTGCTTGGAGTGCTGGTGTAAGCACGAGCCAAGGCAACAAAGTCACCTCGACCACCAAGGCTGGTAACCAAATCAGCCATTTCAGGGCCACGAACAACGTCACCCTGACGAACCTGACCAAAAATAGCCAAGGATCGAGCAATGTTGGCTTGTTTCTGTTTTGCTCCCTTAGCCAACAGCCCTTCTAAGGCTACTGCCTGACGGAACTCAAGCATTAGGTCATCCGTAAGATTGCCGGCATCTGATGCTGCCTGAACTTTCTTGGCTAGGTCAAAAGAACGAGTCTGAGCATCAGACAAGGCCAACATCATTTTGTACACCTGAGTCGGGTCTGCCTCAATGTTTTTGTTGATGTTGATGATGTTTTCTACAAACCTCTTGTCATAGCCATCAGCAATAGCTTTAGCGGTAAGCTCATCAAAACTAACCTTGCCAATGTCAGCAGCACCAGAAGCCTGAGCAACAGCCTCAATGTGTTGTTTCAGCTCTTCTGGCCCTTGAATGCGGTTGAGGTTAAATACAGTTTCTGGTGGCTTCCCAGTAACAGGCATTTCTGGAGTTGTTTCCAAAATCTGCTCTGCAACTTCTGGCTCAACTTCTGCTGGTTTACGCAGGGAAGGAGCCTCAGCAGTACGCTTAGGGGCCTGTTTAAGAGCTTCGCGAACACCACCAAGACCAAGAATAGCTACCTGCTCTTCTTCACCAGTAAAGACAGTATCTGCCTCAGGATTGGCAATATCAGGAGCATCTAATACTGGAGGAGTAATGCCAGCATCCAAGTCTTCAGTAGCAGTCGAAAGCAAGGCTTCTTGCTGTTGTTCTGGGCTAGTAGCGTCAATCAGAGGATTGATGTTCTGAATTGCCATTACTTAGCTCCCTTATATTTTTCTGCTGCTTTTTTGAGCAAATCAATGTCAACCTCTTCATAAGAGGTGAAACTTCTGAAATCTTGCGGGATAGGCTTGCCAGCTCCATCTACTTCTGGGGCCATATAGGTCTTGGCTTTGTTGTCCCATTGACCGCCAAAGTTGTCATATTTCAAGTTGCCCGCTTTATCCACAACAATGGAGTGAGCAACCAAATCTTTTTGTCCTGTCTTGAGCATTAACAATTTATCGCCAGGCTCAGAACCTTGTTCCATTACAAAACGACAAGCTTGGTCATGGCAAAGCTGTCCTTTCTGTACATTTCGACGACCAGCAAATGACTCAACATATTTTTTTAATGTGCTTTTTGAGCTTTGATCTGCCCATAATTTTGTAGCGTTTTGAGCTAATGCTTCTGGTGTCATTTTTACGCCTTGAATTTTTGCTGGCTTCAACTTGTTAGCAATCTTTTGTATAGCCGCAGCACCGCCAACACCTACAGGCAGGAACTCACCCATGCCTTGAGCTGTCTTCATATCCTCTGCGGACATTTCAGACATTTGGGTCATTTCTGGCAAAGCGGCACTAATTTCTTCCGTGGTTGGCAAAATCGTTTCTTGTCCAAAGCCTCTCTGAAATGCCTCCCAAGCGCCCTCTCCGCCTTCCCTGATGAAGATTTCCTTAATCCCAGATCCAAGAGCCTCAATGTCCCCTGGAGCGCCTACAGCGCCTGCTACAGCGCCTCTGAGCATGCTTCCCCAAGTATCGGCTACACCAGCCAGAAAATCGCCTACAGAGGTTTCTGGGGCTGTTTCTACGCCAACCATGGATACATCTAAGGGATCTGGCTCAGGCTCCATAGGGGCGGCTACAGGCTCAATCAGGGTGAATCGAGTACCAAGACCCATAGCCTCTTTTTGGTCTGCCATGAAGATTTGGTCTAGATCGTCCATTATTTCAGCCTCTTCAAACGCTGCTGGATCTGACGGATTACGGCTGGATCGTCAGTCATGTCCATCAACAAGCCTGGGTTTTCAATTAACTGCTCTGCAAACTTCTCTGGATCAGCAACATCAAAGTTATTCTGGATAAGCAGAACTAATGAGTTGTAGTCTTTTTCACGCTGTTCTGACTTGAGCTGCTGCTCAGTTTCAGCAATCTTGTTTTTGGCAAGATCACGAGGATCTACATTAGGATCTTCTGATGCTTCAATAATCTCACGCTTAACATCACCTTCAACTTGCTGAATCTGGTTCTTGTTATACGGAGTCTGCATGCTGTTGAACGCCTGAGTAACCATCTGATTTGCAGCGGTCACATCTTTGCGCTGATTAGCAATACGGCGATTCCTGAGGCTTCTAGCTTGATCCCAAGACATGCCTGAGTTTTCAGCAATAATGGCAATCTGGTCGTCTGTGAGCTGTCCAGAATCCACAAAACGCTCAAAGCTATACATCATCTCATCAGATGCTTTGTTTTCGTCTGTCTTGCCGGTCTGGAATGCTTTGAGTTCTGAGTTACTGGTAACCTTTTGCTCTGCCATGCCATTGATCTGAATGAGGCGAGCAATGCGACCTTGGCGTTCTTGTGGTGACAAAGGCATGGTGTACAGCTCACCTTGAATGCGCTGAGCTTCCATAATCAGACCACCCTTTTGGATGGTGGCATTATCGTCAGCCACTTTTTTCTGGTCAGCTACGGTCTTGAGAACACGGTCAATGGTGTTTTGACGATCTTCGTCAGACATGCTGTTCCAGGTAGCCTGATACTTGCCCATATTGTTGTTACGCATCATCTGATACGCAGTAGAGGCATTTGCCGCAAACTCAGGATCTAGTACACCACGAGCTATACCATTTACCTTAGCTTGGCGCTGGGCTTCATAAACCTTTTTTATGTATTCTGGTTTGTTGTAGCCAACAGCCTTTTCCACTAATGCTGTGGTCTGAGTAGCTGCCAGATCATCTGCCATGATCCAAGTCTGGGATTCTGGATCAAACTGGTCGCCCATGTAGTACATATCTTCCATGGTGCGGGATAGCAAAGGCATAGCGTTTTCAAAACCAGCACTGATAACCGCATCCATCTTCTTGGATTCAAAGTCAGAAATGGTCTTGAGAGTATTGTTGCCAGCCGTTGCCAGGGTAGCCTGTAGCTTCATGGCAGCTTCTGGATTGAAGGACGCTACAGTAGCTCTGTAGCCATCCATCATGTCCTTAATTTCTAGCTGGGCTGTTTCAAAATCAATCAGGCCGTTCTTAGCGTCTTCCTTGAGCTGAAGCATTTTTGCATTAGCTTCAAGGGCAAGGTCATTGCCTAGAACTACGCCCTGAGCCTCAGATAAAGCCTGACGATATGCAGTACCACCTTTGCCAGTAAATGCACCAAGGAATGACTCAACTACGCCAGCAGGATTTTGAGCTGCTTCAATCTGTTCTTTAGTGACAGGATTAGAAGCGGCAAACTTCTGGGCTTGCAGAATTGCCTGTTCTTTGGCTTTGCCAAAAGCAAAAGAGGAAAGTCGATCTACTTTTTCGCTAATGCTGCCCCAAGTCTTTGCGCCCATCTCAATGTCTTCTGTGACAAGACGGGGCAAATCGGCATATCCAATACCAGCTCTGTTGTAGGTAGGTAGTTCAGCCATTTTTATTTACCTATTGTGGAACACCAACAGACCCAAGAGAGCCTTGCGGTGCAGCGCCAAAGCCATTTGCACCTTGCCAAGTATTTCCTGCTCCAGGTGCAGCAGCTTGACCATAACTGTAAACGCCCATAGCAATGGTTGCTGCGGCATTAAAGTAGGCAGACTTCATGGCTTGCTTGCCAGCAGCCTGTAGGGACTGGCTCTGAGCCAAACCACCAGCAATCGCCATGTCAGCGTTTTCCATGCCTAGGTTGTACTCTTCCCCTGCCTTAAATGCATTCCAGCGATCTACAGTCATTGGAGAGCCAGAGAATGGGTCAATGCCACCAGCAGCACCTCTGGCAATAATAGTGGCTGACATCTTGCGTTGGCGCTCTAGAACCTGCAAAGCCTGATTGCTGTAGTTCAGGGCATTCTGACGACCTTGTAGCTCAGCCTGCTGAGCCTGAAGGTTGTACATCGCCTTCTGGTATTTGCCCTGCTGAATCTGGCCGTAAGCAGAAACACCAGATGCAACCAATGCAGCTACTGCCATAGTCATGGTCAGGTTCCTCCGTGAGTGACTACTTTGTACTCAAGACCAAGCAAGGTCAGTTTCAAAGGGTATTCCTGAGAAATGGTGACCTGAGCTGTCTTGGAATAACCACGAATGCCATGCAAAGTTTTGATGCCTGTGTATTCCGTGGTTGGGTTATCTAGTGTTCCAGCCGTGTCAAAAGCACGGATAGGAACCAGAATGTTGTTGATCTTGAGGTGCTGGGTTTTGTCCAGAATGGCGTTTACCTCAACAATGCGCTTCTTGAAGGCAATGCGAGTACCCGTACCAATATCCCGCTCTACAGGCATGGTCTTAATCTCTACCGTAAAGGGCAGGCCAACCTCATAGCTGGTCGCAGAAGCACGGTCAAAAGTGATGGAGCCAGAGGAAACAACCTTATCGCTCAACACATTACCGTCAGCAATGACATTTAAGGTTGCGCCTTCATGGGGGAGGGAAGAAGCGGAGGAGGCTACTCCGCCCACAAAGGCGCAATCTGTAAAGGTATCGCTATCTAAGACTTCAATAAAGTATTTGGCAGTGCCATCAAAAGTGCGCTTGGTAACCACATAGATGTCCGAAATATCCACAGCCACTTCGATAAACTGACCATCGGTAGTGAACTCAGATGGAGCCACAACCTGCTGTTGGGTCAGGAGGCTGTACACAGCCATGCTGCCATCGGTTTCATTAACAATGAGCAGAAGGTCAGATTCGTCCGTAGAAGTCGCCTTTCGGAGTGCCATCTCCTTCGGCTCCTTCAGCAGATGCGAGGAAAGCAGGGAAATGGAGTTGGACACATAGGACAGGGTGGTGTCGCTGTAAATGAACTCAGACAAAGCCTTACCCTGGCGGCGGATATACAGCGTACCTGAGTCTACCTGAGTAACCCGGATGCCTTCTCTAGAACCATTACGGCTAGCGGTACGGACAAAAAAGTTGGTTGGGGTAATCGGGTTAAGCTGATCCTGAGGTACAAAGAACTCACCACCTGTGGTGAAGATTTGTAGGTCACGACCAGAGATGATGTCCACAATGGTATTAAGGGTATTGGTGTCTAGCGTACCCTCAACCGCATCATCGTCATAAGCCTCTACAGGCATAAAATCGAAGAAGAACCCTACCTTACTGCCCCATACAGTAGAAGGACGAGTGCGACTCCCGCCCATATAGAGCCTACCCTCATGGAAGGTCGCAGAGCGAGGCCAACCTCTAGTAGCTGACCAAGTATTTTCATATCCTGTTTCCAGCTCCCAACTACCATTGGCAATGGCATTGGTATCAAAGAATGGAACCTCAGTAACACCTTTTACTGATGTAGTTGAAACATATTCAGTAATTCTCATGCGACCCTGAGGGTTAGCATTGATGTACTGATTGACATGCCCAGAGTTAAATACGCCAGAAGAAGCCGTAATGGTGACAGTACCGCTGATTTCGTCAGGGGTGATTGTGCCAGCAGGATTCGTATAGCTGATGCTGAAAGCATACTGAGGGATGCTGTCAAAGGTAATGGTGCTAAGCGTCCAAGTAGCATCAGTGCCACCACGGACAATCTTGCGAGGCTGTAGATCCTCATGTACCAGAATCAGAGTATCGGCACTCTGCGTCCAGCACATGGTGTTAATCATGTCAGCAGTCAGGCCACTAATCGTCAGGT